>JAEEGL011468347.1_pt1 | contig 51260 bp, 33 predicted proteins | sample 9134231 | NCBI WGS metagenome assembly JAEEGL01 (sample SAMN16246548, study PRJNA631951) | gut metagenome | biome: gut microbiome; feature: rumen; material: fiber-attached | host: Bos | place: Iran: Karaj | collected 2018-10
ATTGGGGATTGGGGATTGGGGATTGGGGATTGGGGATTGGGGATTGGGGATTGGGGATTGGGGATTGGGGATTGGGCCCAATCCCCAATCCCCACGAGAACAATATAATTTATGTTTTTATATTTTAAAAATATAATTTTTTTTTTCTTTTTTAATTATATTTTTTACTTTTTAAATTGTTTAATTAATTACTTTAATTCTATTTTTAAAGAATTATATGGGTACTAATGGAGCTAATAATTCAAAAAATAATGATAATAAGAATGAAATTGAAAAAGAATCACCCAGGTCTCCGAGACCCTGGGCAACTTCCGACAATAAAAATAGAAATAAGAAATTTAAAACTATAATTTTTCAATATGAAGATAAAGAAATTTTTAAATATCAAAAAAATAATAAGTCTGTTGAATTTAAAAAAATAAAAAAAAAGTTTATTCATTCTCTTGCAACCAATAATTCATTCAATGATATAAAAGATAATGAGTTTAAATTTTATATAGATAATAGACTTCTTACAGATGATGATAAATTGGATTTAATTGAGCCAAATGAAAATGATGAAAATATATATATTAATGTAAGAACAGGATTAAAAATTCCAAATAATGCAGAAAAATATATATCTGATAAATTACAATTATTTGGAGTACCTATAATAGAAACGAATTTTAGAGTTTATGCTTTTAAAAATGAAAAAATTAAAGGTTCAATAATAAAACTAATCAAAATAAAATTTTCAGAAGAAATTCTTAAAAATTCAAATATTACAGATGTCGATTATTATTGTAATGGCATTAATTCATTATATATTTATCAAAATTCTTTTTGGATAATTGATTTAATAAATGAAACAATTAATAATATAAATAATATACAACCAAGAACATTACATTCTTTAATTTATATTCCAAGTAAATATGTTTTTATAATTGGCGGTAAAGAAGAAAAAAAAATAATCTATTATAATATTGAAGAAAATAAATTTTGTCATTATGCAAATATTGATGATATTTTATTTGAACCTAGTTTAATTTTTGTGGATAATAAATATTTATTTGCAATAACAAATGTAAATCAATTAATTATTTATAAAACTAATTTAAGAGCAGAACCAAAAATTGAAAAATTAAAAATATCAATTCTAAATGGAATAACGTTTGAACAACAATATTTTGGAGTTTGTAAATTAAATAAAAAAGAACAAAAAATACTTTTCATTGGAGGAGATAAAATGAAACAATTTATTGAATATAATTATAAAGAAAATACGATTTCTCTTTCAGAAATTATTGAATTTAATTATAAAGAAAATACTATTTCTCTTTCAAATATTAATATTTCTGATCCTGATTGTTCAGATTTTTCTTTCAAAGAAAAAACTTTTATTCCTTGTGATGATTTTAATTATTGTCAAATTCCAATGATTAAAAAGAGGGTTTTAAAAGTTATTTTTTTTGAGCAAATTTCAAAAAAATTTAAAGTTTATATCGAAAACAAAGATAATATTAAAAAAAAAGAAGAAATACAAATAAATAAAGTTAATTTTAATCAAAGTAATATTCATAAAAGCCAAAATTATAATGAGTCAGATAAAATAAAAAGTCATTTTGGAAAGCCTATTGCAAATTCTGATGAGATAATAAATGAAAATGATAATTTTGCTTCTTTAGATGATAATAATATTACCTCTAGTTAGATAATATCTAATAGAAGCAATAATATAAAAAATCATAGTTATAATAAAGATTTATTAAATAATAAAAATTTGCGATAATGATAAAAGAGTTGAACAATTAATTAATATTATTTTAATTATAAATCAATGTCATATTTTAAAAATTAATACTTGATTTAATTTTTGAGTATTATTTAATTTAAAAAAAAAAATTTAAATAATGGAATATTTACACGATTGTATCACAGAATTACAAAAATCAACAAAAGAAAGAAATTCAGAGAAAATAATAAAATATATACAATCTTTATCATCATTTATGTTATTAATAAAAGAAGAGCAAAATAGAAATAGAGATCATTTAGAAAACACAGTAAAAATATTACATTATATAAGAAAAGAAAAAAACAATATAATAGTAAGAGAAGGAGAAAAAGGAAATGAATTTTTTTTAATATTAAGAGGAAAAGTAGCAATATTAGTTTTTCAACCAGAATATTATAATATGACAGAAGAAGAATATGTTCTTCATTTATTAAAATTAAAAAGAAACAATGAAAATGAATGTATTAAACAAACAATAATAAATAATCAATTAATTTATCCAATGGAAGAAAATTTTGATATATTATTTAAAGGATTAATCCAAAGAAAAACAATGGGAGGAGTTTATTTAGAAAATGAAAATATATTAAAAAAAGCAGATGAAGTATATTCATATTTAAAATCAAAAAATTTTAAAGAAAATAGGAAAATATCACCTAATGATTATATAAAAATAAATAGAATAGATAATTCAATTTTAGAAAATAATGGTTTAAATTATGATGATAAAGGGAATAAAAGAAATAAAGTTTTAATAATGAGTTATCATTTAGTTAATTATTTTGAAACAGGACAAACTTTTGGTGAAGTTGCTTTACAAAATATTTCTTCTAAAAGAATTGCTACTGTGATTTCTATTGAAGATTGTGATATTGTTTATATTGTTAGAAAAGAATATAATTTACTTATTAAAAATTCAATTGAAAGAAATGTTAAAAATTTTTATTCTGTCATTTATTCTTTTAATTTATTCAAATTTATTTCTAGATATACTTTTAATAAATGTTATTATAATTATTTTGTTTATAAAAAATTCAATAAAGGAAATTACCTTATTATTCAAGAAGAAAATTGTAATGATGTTTTTTTTATTTTTAAAGGAGAATTTGAAATTTTCACTGAAAGAAACATTTTAGAAGTTAATAATTTATTAATTATTTATAAAAAAAAGCTTTTAGAATTATTAAATCAAAATGAAAAAGAATATAATAATAAAGAAGAAAAGGAAAATGATGATTTAATATTAAATAAAAAATTTAAAAGTATAGAAAGTAATAAAATATTATTTGAAAGAAGGAAAATAAATATAGGAATATTTAAAGATAGAGAAATAATAGGATTATCAGATTGTTGTTATTTATATGAAAAAAAATATTTAAAAGGAGGTTTAATAGAAAATATAAGAAAAGGATGTATTACTTGTAAATGTATTTCTATTACTGGTGATGCTTATAATGTTTCTCAAAAATTTTTCGATAAAATGATTAATGATGAACATAGTATAATGAGATTAAAAGGTGAATTCGAAATTAAAAAATTAAAAATATTTATTGAAACTCTTGAAAATCATAAAAAAAGAATTTATGAAGAAATAAATAATAAAAATAATGAAATATCAAAAGAATATTATTTTTTAGCTTTAAAAGAAAGAAATTTAACTCAAAAGAATCGATTATATACTTTTGAAAATAATGCTAAAATATTAAAAGAAGGTTTAAAAAATAAAATTAATAACGGAGAAAATGAAAAAAAAAATTTTCTTTTTAAAAAGCATAATTATTTAAATAAATTATATCAATCAAAAAATAGGAATTTATATAAAATTTCTTTAAATTTACCAAAAATTTCATTTCCTGAAAATCAAGAAATTATTGATAAAAACCCAAATTTTATTCATAAATTTAAAAGAAAATCTCCTTTAAATAAAGATAAATATAAACTTGATTTATTAAGTAGAAACTTATATGATGGTGTTTTTCATTCTTATTTAACTACAAATAATTTTAATTCCAATATTATGAAAAATAAAAGTCAAAATAACTTAATTAGAAAAAAAAAAAATAATAATAAAAATTTAACAATGTCAAGTGATGAAGAAATTAAAAATCAAATTAATTTTAGTTCAAATAAAAACTATTCTTTTAAATCAAATAAAGAAATTGGAATTTATGATATGTTAATATTAGATAAATTTAATTCTTGTTTTAATTTAGCGATGAAAACGTTTTCAAATGAAAAATAATTATTTATATATTATTTTTTAATTTTTTAATATAAAAAAAGAAAAATAAAATTTTATATATCATTTATTTTTTTTTCAATTTATATATCTTTAATTTCTTCTTTTAACATTTCCATTTCAAGAAAATCACTTAAACTCATTCCAAATATTTTACTAAAGTCTTCAGCTTTAGGTAAATTTTCAAATTTATATTTTAATTGATGTCTCTCGTTAAAATCATTATAATTAGTTAAATAAATATGTTCTTTCATAAAAATATTATTTTGTTTATATAAAAATTGTTTAGTATTAATAATATGTTTCTTCATTATATTTTCAACAGGATAAAACTCATTAATTAACATTGAATGAATTTCTTTAGAAATTTTTTCTTTTTTTTTTCTTTCTTTAATTTCTCTTTTTCTTTGTAATTCTTTCATATGATTATAATTTTTTAATAAAATTTGTTCTATATCTTCTTTTTCATCTATTAAATTTTTTAAAACAATAACAGAAGTTCTTTTCCTAATTAAACTAGTTCTTCTAAAATGTTTAGGTGATTTTATTGAAAATCTAACAGAAGATTTTTTATGGTTTTTAATAGAAGAAGAGTTATTATTATTATCATTAATATTATCATTATTATTATCATTAATATTATCATTTAATAATCTTCTAGGAGATCTTAAAGCAATATTAACTTTATTTAAATTATTATTATCATTATCATAATAATCTTTTTTTAAATGACCAACATAAAATCTTTTTTTTTTCTTATTTTTCTTTTCTAAAGTATCTTGTTCAGTTTCATTTTCTCTTTCAGTATTTTGACCAGAAGATAAATCATATCCTTTAGGAATTCTAATTTTAAATTTTCTTATATCAGTACTTTTTTTTTTTGCTTTTATTTCATCATTATCTTTATGTTTCTTTATCACATCTAATATTGGAACGTGATAATTATTATATTTCTTATATCCTTTTTCTTTCTCTATTTTTAAAAAAGATTTTCTGTCTTTTAATTTTTTCTCTGTTTTTGATTTATATGATGGAATTGATGTTAATAAAAAATTATCTAATGGCTTTCTCTTTGAATATATTTCATATTTTCTTTTTATACTTTCTGGTTTTTGTTTTATTGTCTTTGAGTTTAAATAAATTTCTGATACTTTTGAATCTGTTTTTGTATGGTAATTTGTTTGGAAAGAATTTCCATTTGTTAAATCTAAGGATTCAGTTTTTAAAGGGAAAAAGTCTTTTAGTTTTAAATTTCGACTTCTCATTATTTTTTTATGAATTAAACAATTTTTTTTTTAATAAATTTGATTTTTTTATTTTTAAAATTATTTATATATATTAATTATTATTTATTCTTCTAATTCTTTGCTAATTTTTTGGATTATATCATTTAAAAGTAAAGAGTTTAATAATTGATTTTTTATTTGATTATCTAATATATTCTTTATAATGAATAATATATTTTCTATATTTTTCTCTGTTTTTGCTTTTTTAAATTGTTTATTACTATGAATAATTTGATTAAAATTAGAGGATAAATCATTAATATTTATTTCTATATTTAAATCATAATATATATTTGATTTATTTTTAATAAAATCACTAAATTTTTGTTTATTATCATATTTTATTATTATATTATTATTTCCATTATTGAATTTTAAATTAAAATAATTCTTAGATATTTCAATTAATTTTTCACAAATTTCAAATAAATTTTCACAAGGAATATCTCTTTTGAAAATTCCTTTAATTAAAATAATATCTTTTTGAAAGAAATTAATAAATATATTCTCACAATAAAAAATATTTTCATTTTTAATTTTATTAACATAAAAATCTTTAAATAATTTAATTTTATTTTCAATAATATTATAAATATTTTGTGTTAAAGCAATTCCAATACTATCTTCAATATTATTACTTTGAAAAGAAGAATTATTATTTTTTTTTTTAGTTAATTTAGTACTTAAACCAGAAATACAAAGACCAAAATTAGTTTCTATAAATAAAGGACTCCCTGAAATTAAAGATATTTTTTCATATATAAGTAAATTTTCATTTTTACTGATTCTTAATTTTTTTTTTATTTCACTAATAATATTATCATCTTTATTAATATTATAAAAAGAATTTGAAAAATTAGGATTTTTATCAATAAATTTTTTATTACAAATTAAAAAAAATTTATTTTCCATTTCTTTATTTTTTGGATTTTCTTCATTATTTAAATTTATTAATGTTGATGATTCAATTGTTGAAAAAGATAATAAATTTTTATCTGATTTTTTATAATAGTATAGATTAGGATTTATATATGTTAGTATTAATAATTTTTTTTCCCAAAAACCATTCATTATCATATTTTTATTTTTTTCATTAAAATTAATATGACTTTGAAAAAAAGAATATAATTCATTTTTAATTTGAAATTGAGGATAAGAATTTAATTTTAACATATCAACTATTTCTTTTCCTATTTTTCTTTCTAAAATTATTATTACAATAAAAATAGTTTCTGAATTTATTTCTGAATCTATTAAAATGTTTATATGTTTAATTTCTTTTATTGGTTTATTGTATAATTTAAATTGTCCTGTTGCAAAAGGAAGAAAAGAAAGTGTTTCTATCTCATTATCTATATCTTGATTATTAGTTATTATTATATCTTCTCCAATTATAAATCCTATTGATTTTTTTTTAATATTATTTTTATTTTGAGAATATACTAAACCTAAAAAACAATATGGAAATTTATCCATTTGCTCTAAATTTATTATCTTAAATGAATCTAAAGGAGAACTATAACTATTTCTTACATTTTTATCCATAAAACAAAAATTTAGTTATTTTACATTATAATAAATTAAGAATGAAAAATAAATAAATTCAATGAAAAATATAAAAAAATCAAAAGAATCTTTTTCATTAGGATAAAATAATAGTAAGAAACAAATAATGAAATAATATTATTTCATGAAAAAAGAACATAATTATTTAGGTAAAAAATTAATAGAAATTAAAGAATATAAAATAATTAAACAAACCTATAAAATATTCATTTATCATGTAAAGTATTTTAATTATGAAGAAGATTTTTATAAAGAAATATATGGTATACAAAATTTAAAATTGTTTAAAATATATAGAAAAAAAATTTAATTGGAAAATTCTTATCTAGTTCAAAGAAAAATAATTAAATGATTTATAACAAATCAATTAAATCTGCTTCCTAAAAAAATATATTAAACCTTTAACTATTAATAAATTTAAATTATGTCTAAAAAAATATTTATTATAGAAATTATAAGAGAATTAATATTAATTCCAAATTTAATAAATATTAAGTCTAAATTAAATTTTGAAAAATTGTGAATATTAGTTTCTTTTGATAACACATTTACCTATTATAAAACCTTATTTTTTATTCTTTATTATCATTTTATTTCATTTATTGAATTAAGATTATTGTAAAATAAAAAAAAAATAAAAAAAAATTCTTTTTTTAAAAGATAAAAAATTCACCCTAATAAGAACACAAATAATGAAAAAAAAAGCAAACCAAAATTAACCCCCCAAAAAAATAAGAAAAAAAAAAACAATAAAAAAAAACCCCATTTTAATTTTTCCCACAGCAATTTCTTTTTTTATTACAATTGGCTAAATTAACTTTAACTTTAGAATCATTTTCATCACTTATTTTTTTCCCAAACATATCATAATATTTAGTAGTTAATTCAGTCATAAGTAAATCAATACTTTCAAGACTAAGAGCAGTGGTTTCTTTAAATATTGCATTAATTTCATCAGCATATTTTTGTCCTTCTTCTTTAGAAACTTGTTCATTTTCATATAAATCACTTTTATTACCAGCAATACCAATTAAAGCATTATCACCAATATTATCTTGAACACATTTATACCAAAAATTTTTCATTTCTTCAAATGATTCTCTCTTTGTTATATCATATACCATTATTACTATATTTGTTCCTTTTAAAAATATTGCATTCACTGAACGAAATCTTTCTTGACCTGCTGTATCCCATATGTTTATTTTTATTGTTTTTCCATTTTCTAATGTTATCTCTTTTATCACTTGGTCTGCTCCTATTGTTGATAAATATATATCTGTAAATGTGTGCTTTATATATTGGTTTATTAATGATGTTTTCCCTACTGATGATTGACCTATGAATGATATTTTTATTTCCATATCTGCTTTTGATGTCATGTTTTTTTTTTATTTTTTTTTTTAAGTTTTTTTTATTAGAATTTTTTAGGAATATATATTTTTTTTTTTAATTTTAATTCAATTATCTTTATTTACATATTTTCTATTTATTATATATTATTTAATTAACAAAAACAATTACTGTTTACATTTTTTCCATCATTACTTACTTTATAAGAAGTTGAAGATGAATTATCATCATTATATAAATTATTTGGATATTTTTCAATATATAATGTAGTTAACCCGATAAATAAATTTTGAGTAAGAGTTAAATTTTTAGAAGAAGTAGAATAAAAAAAAGCGTTATTTTCTTCAGCAAATTTTCTTCCATTTTCTTCATCAACAATTTCTTCATCATATAAATCACTTTTATTACCAGCAACTCCTAAAATAATATTATTAGTATTTTCTTTAACCAAATTAACCCAATAATTTCTTAATTCATCAAAAGATAATTGATTAGTAATATCATAAACTAAAATAACTATATTTGAACCTTTTAAAAACATTGGAGATAAACTTCTAAATCTTTCTTGTCCTGCAGTGTCCCATAAATTTAATTTAATTTTTAAATTATTTATTCTTTCTATTTTAGAAAATTTATCACATCCTATTGTTGCTATTGGATTATCTATATATGAATTATTTACAAATTGATTTATTAATGCTGTTTTTCCTACTGCAGTATTTCCTATTAATGTTACTTTTAATGATATTATCTCTTTTTCTTCTTCTCCTGATGAATCTATCATTTTTATTTTTTATAATTTTTATTTTTTCTTTTCATTTTTTTTTTAAATTATTATAATATTGTTTAATTTTTAGGAAATGGTTTTTTTTGCTATTGGACATTTTGTTGATAGTATTTTTTTAATTATTGTTTCTACACTTACAGTAAGATAAATTTTTATATTTTTTATTTCAGTTTAATGAAATTGATTTATTATATACTAAAGAAGGAAATGTTGAAAAAATTAGTCAAGAAGTTAAAAAATATTTTATTATTGAATTAATATTATCGATTATTCTTTCTTTACTTTCTCTTCTTGTTCAATCTAAATTAGTTTTAATTATCTCTTTACCTACAACAATGTATAATATTTATACTTATTATAAAAATAATTATATTTTATATTATGAAATTGATTCTCCTAAAAATAATCAAAAAACTTATTCTCAAGAAAGTTTAAAGTATAAAATTAAATTTGTTATTTATGTTTTAATTTCTGGTATTGCTTTAATTATGTTAATAATAAGATTTATTTATTTTATGATTGATTTCATATTTAGTGATAATGAAAGAATAAAAAAATTACTTAGGTTTTTTGGAATTTATAATGATTTTATTTAAATTGATTATTTTTTAATAGATAATATAATAAATAATTATTAAGATTAATAAAATAAAAGGTTTTTAGAATAATAAAAATAAAAAAGATTAATTTAAAAAGGATTTAAATTGAAAATAAAAATTATAATAAATTAATATAAAAGTTATAAATCTTTATTAAACTATTAAAGAAATATAATAAATATCATTTAATAAAAAAAATTACTTTTATCAATTAGGAAAAATCTATTATAAATAATTAAAAATATTAATTACAATTATTCCAAAAAAAATATGAAAGACCATATTTCAGTGGATAAAATAATAAATAAAAATGAATTTAAAATATTAGGAGATAATACAATATGTTCAATATGTCAAGATGTTTTTTATGAGCCTATTCAATGTCAATCATGTCAAAATTGTTTTTGTAAAGAATGTATTTTTAGTTGGATGAAAAAATCAAAAGCTTGTCCTTTTAAATGTGAAAAACCAGAATATAAAGAAAATAGATTTGTAAATAATATTTTATCAATATTAAAATTTAAATGTGATAATGGTTGTGATAAGGAAATTCCATATTCTGAAATAACAAAACATTATGAAGAAGATTGTGTAAAAATAAATTTTAAAGAAAAATATTTTGAAATTCTAAATTTAATGGCTCCTTTTTCTCATATTCACCGGTTGAATGTTATATTATATAAATCATCAAATTATACATGTGATTTATGTATAAAAGTGCTTAAAAATCAATTTGGTCTTGGATGTAGAAATTGTAATTTTGATATTTGTAAAAAGTGTATTAATAAAATTAACAAAAAAAAAATTCATCAACATTCTCTTGAATTAGTTACTGATAATTTTAAATGTAAAATTTGTCAAAAACAATATAAATCGAGAAAATCTTTTTCTTGTTCAAAATGTAAAAATTGCTTTATTTGCTTTGATTGTGCTATTAATTAAAAATAAATATTTAAATTTTTATTTTAATTATTCTATTTTTCAATGATATTTTATATTTCTTTTAAAATCATTTAATTTATTCAAATTATGAATAAAATTATTCAATCTAAATATTTAACATAATTTATTTTTTTTTTTCTTTTCATTATTATCTTCTTGCAAAACGAAATTTTCTTTATTTTCTGAATTAAAATAATCTTTATTAACTTCTAAAAACTTTTGAGCAAGTTCTTCAAATAATTCATTAATACATTCTTCATCTTTAGCAGAAGTTTCTTTAAAAATAGCATTAATACTATCAGCATAATTTTTAGCATCATTTAAATCAACTTCTTGTTTTTGATATAAATCACTTTTATTTCCAACAATTCCAATAATTAATTTATCAATATTATCTAATTGAGAAATAATATCTTTATACCAAAAATTACATATTTCATCAAAAGATTTTTTTTCAGTAATATCATATACTAATATTATTATCTTTGCATCTTTAATAAATATTTTATTTAATGTTCTAAATCGTTCTTGTCCTGCTGTGTCCCATATTTCTAATATTACTTTCCCATTTGAAAAATTAAATTCTTTATAATTTTTTTCTCCTCTTCCTATTGTTTGTATTGTACCTTCTTCAAATTTTTTATCCATTAATTGATGAATTATACTCGTTTTTCCTACATGTGATTCTCCTACTATTATTAATTTTACTGGTTTTTGTTTCTTTGTTTCTGACATTTTTTTTTCTTTAAGGTTATTATTTTTTTATTTTTTTTTAACTTGTTAATTTATTTCTGAATAATAAAAAAAAAATTTAAATGAAATTATAAAAAATATTATATAAAACAAAAAAAATCTAAAAAAAAATGAATCAACAACAATATTTCCATCTTTTAGAGTTAGGGTTATTTAAAAGGATAGCTCCCGTTTCGTTAATATTTTTTTTCTCAACAAACTTTCTAGATAATTCTTCAAACAATTCTTCAATAGCTTCATGTTGAGTAGCAGTTGTTTCTTTAAAAACAGCACCAATTTTTTCAGCATAATTAATTCCTTCTTGGGCATGAACTTTTTCATCTTCTAATAAATCACATTTATTAGCAGCAATTCCAATAATAATATCATTACCAATATTTTTAATAACATTATTATACCAATAATTTAATTGATCAAAACTATTTTTATCTGTTATACTATATACTAATATTACTATATTTGAAGATTGCATAAATATTTTATTTATACTTCTAAATTTTTCTTGACCACATGTATCCCATATTGTTAATTTTATTGACTTGTTTTCTATTGTTAATTCTTTATATACTTCTTGACCTGCTATTGTTGGTATTTCTTCTGGGTCAAATGAATTGTCTAAATATTGCTTTATTATACATGTTTTTCCAACTCCTGCTTCACCTACTAAGATTACTTTACATTTTGTTGACATTTTTTTTTTATATTTTTTTTTTATTTATTTTTTTAGGTTTCTCACATCTTTTTCCTTTTAAAGATTTGAAATTATTTTTAATAATATTATTGTAATATTAATTAAGTAATTAATATATTTTCTTTTTTAAGTAAATAAATAATAATATAATGAATAATAAATGAAATTCCAAATGTTAAAAGAATTATTAAGATTTTTAAATTCAAAAAATATAATTAATATTTATATCTATTATTTAAATATATATCACGTATAAAATTTATTTTTAGCATAAAAATCATATAAAAAAAATGTCAAAAGAAAACGAAAATCTAATTAAGATAATGTCAAGATATACATTTAATTATCCTTTTGAAATAATGTTACCTTTAATAAGAAATATACAAACTGTAGGAAACTTAATGAATTTTATTCAGAAAAAAATAATATCAGATCCAATAATTTTAAAAGGAGAAACATCCTTTGAAGAAAACACTTGGTTTTTTATAAGATATAAACAATTTATTGATATTTATATGAAAATTGAAGAAGTAATTGAATCAGAATATTTCTTAAGAATTAATTATTATTTATATAAAACATCACCAAAAATTATTAAATTTCATTTAGTTTTTAATTTACATTTTTTAAATGAAAATCAAAGTCTTCTTATTATTGAAACTATATTACCAAAAATAAATATAAATAAAAATTTTATTGAATTAATTCAATCAGAAACTAATTCTAATTGTAATATTTTATCTAAATCTATTAGTTTAGATAAAAGATATACATTTTATAATTCGGGAACTGTATTTGATGTTAAATATGATTTTTTAAAAAAATTATGTGTGCATTATAAACTTTTTAGATTATTATTTCCGGATATTAAATCCTTTGAAAAAATAAATAAAGATAATGAAGTATTTTATTATGATGAAGAGATTATTAAAGAAGATCAAAATTTTAAAATTAAAATAAAACATAAAGATAAATATAATTTACCTTCTGAAATTCTTTTAAAAATTTCAAAAAGTCAATTATTAAAATCTCAAAGCTTAATTAATTTCACTTTTTCAAATTATAATAATAAAGAAAATGAAATAAATAATAATTATAAAATGATTTTTTTTTTAAAGAGAATTACGAAAAATAAAACTTTTTTCTTAATAAAATCAACTTGTAATAACCCTATTAAAGAAGAAAAATTTAACAAATATTCTTATTTTTGTGAAAAAATATTAAATAATATAAAGAATATTTGTTTTGTTTATCATAATACTAATCATTTAGAAAGATCTTTATAAATAATCAGAATGTAAATAATAATAATTTTATTGAATATTAAAATATCAAAAAATTGATAATATAATTAGTTAATAGAGAAATTGTACTCATTAACTAATTTTATACTTTGTTTTAAATGAATTATTTTATAGGTTATTGTTTGTAAATTGGATATTATTTTATGGATAAAAATAATGATAATATGGGATTATTTAAAGTTTTATATAAATTAATAACATATTAACAAATATTTTAAATTAAAACAATTAATTTATTTTTTAAATATAAAAATAAAATATATAATATTCACAAAGTCTAATTAAATTTAATCTTAAAGAATAATGGAAATAAACAATGGAATAAATATATTTTAAAAGATAGAATAATAGCAAGAATATTAAGAGATTATATATTTATGTTTTGATCAAGAAAAAGTAAATTTATAAGAATTACATGATTTACTATAATTAATAAATTTAAATAAGATATATATAATATTTTAATTTAAATATTTTTAAATTTATAATTATATTGTAATATTTTATTTTTAAATTCTTCTATATCAATTAATCCTTGATAAAATTCACATATTAATTTATATTGTTTTAATATTTTTCCAATTTCTGATTCTTTATATTCAGTAGAAATAGTTTTTGTTATTAATTTTAAAGCATAATTATATTCTTTTAAATATATAAATTGTTTTGATATTTCACTAATTAAACAATATAAAGATTCTTTATTTTCAATATGAAAAGGATCTTTTATTTTTTGTAAAATTGATTCAATTTTCCAATAATAAATGAATAATTTAACTTTATTATTTCTTAAGTATTTTATTTTCCATGTTAAAATTTTAAAAATTTGTTTTTGAATATAAGGAATTTCTAAAATATAAAAAGCTCCAAATTTATTATAAAAAATAGTATTAAATTCATTAATAATTTTATCTGCTAATTCATTTCTTTTTTCAAATAATAAATCATCTTTAACTATTATATTACTTATTGCACCAAAATAAACAATTAAAGAATCAATTGGAAAAATTTGATATTCAATAAGTTTATATAATTTTTCATATATATTAAATTCTTCAGTATCTTCTTTATAAAAAATTGTTCTTGAAATATAATCTATTGAAAAATAAAATTGATTTGGTATCATTAAATTTGATATTTTCTCTTTATAATATTTTAAAAATTTTTCATCGTAAAATTTCAAAAATATATTTTTATAATAATTAAATTTTATATTATCATAAATAATATCTTTTTCTAAATAATATTTTCTCATATTATTGAATCTTTTTCTAATAATAAATTCTTCAGGTTCATTTTTTATTTGATTAAAATCATATATTATTAACTTATTAAGAAATTCATTTGAATATTTTAATTGTTGAATATATTTAATTATATAAGATATTCCTACATAATTTAATAAATCTTTTTGTGATTCTTTTAATTTTTCAAAATTATCTTCTTTATTTTCAATATAAAAGTTATAAAAAATATTTAAAAAAAAAAATTTTCCAAAAGTAATACAATTTAATAAATATTGTTTAATATAAAATAAAGGAAAATTTAAAATTTTTTCTGAAAATTCTATTCTTTGATAATTATAACTTCTATCTGAAATTATTTTTTCACCTATAAATAAAGCAATTTGTAATATTGGAATATAAAAATAAATTTTATTAAAAGTTTCATCTTTTAAATCATCATTTTCAGTAATTTCTTCAATTTTTAAATATTTTATTTTTAACATTTGAGCATTCATCTCAAAATCAACATCTCCTTTTACAAAATGATTATAAAAAATAATTTCTAAACTATCTAAAAAATTTGGGTTATTACTATAAGTTTTCATAATATTATATGTAAAAAAATTTTCTTGTTTAGATTTGTATTTTATATTCAAAAATAATTTCCCGTTTATATAATTTAAAAAATCTGGATTAATATTTATTTTTCTTTTTCTATAAGGTAATAATGAATCATTAATTCCTTTTGCAACATTGGAATAAATGTCTGTCATTAAATTTTCAAAATAAAAAGATAATTCAATTGTTTACAAATAAATAAATAAATTTATTAAAAAAGAAAAAAATGCTTTTTATAATAAATAATATTTTAATTTAATCAAAATTCATAGTAATTTTAATTTTGTTAATTTTATCAGAATTTAATCCATTATATTGATCATCAAAATTAACATACATTAAAACTTGTGGAAATAATTTATTAAATTGAATAGTTTCATTTATTTTAATATATCTTTTAGGAGGTGGAGTTGTACTAATGGTAAATTTATCATTAGGATTATTTAAATATTCTTTAATAAAATTATATAAATCTTCAATTTTCTCATTTAAACTAAAAGAAGCTTCTAAAATATTAGAATCAGGAAATTTAAATCTAATATCACTTTTAACATAAATTGGAGTATTAATTAACTTTTCATAATTTAATCTTGATTTTAAAGTAAACCTATTATTTTGATTTTCTTTAATTATATCCATTGCTTTTTTATAAATTAATTTATCGTCTTCTGAATTAGAAATCATATCAAAATTATCAATTTCATTCATTTTAGCAATAATACTATTTAAACTATATTCAGAAGTAATTTCATATGCTTTTGGATTTCTATTTACTTTACTATTATTAATAATATTATTTCTCCTTTTTAATTCTTCATAATATAAATCTTCAAAATTTACTTCTTTTAAAGTAACTTCTTTTAATTTTTCATTATTTCCTATTGAAGCTATTGAAGCTTGATAAGGATTAAAATTAATTTCTACTAATTTATTTATTGCAATAAAACTATTTAATTCAGGAATTATTTCATTTAAAAAATTTGCATTTCCTATTAAATACATATATTCATCAACTTCTTTAAAATGAAGATAATTTAAAAATATTTTAATTGAAGGATAATTATATTTATTTAATATTTTCTTAATATTTATTCTACGATATTTTTCATCAGAAGGATTTTGAGATATATTACTAATAATTTGATAAATAAATTGAAATACATCTCTTGAAATATCTATATTATCTATATCAGTGAAAATTTGGGCTAAATGCATATGAATTATTTCTGAATCAAATTCTTCTTTTTCTAATGATATATTTGTTTTTATTTCCTTTTGAAATTCATTGCTTTGATAAGGTTGAAATTGTTGTTTTTGATTTATTTGTTGTTGATATTTTTTTTGTTCAATATTTATATTTGGATTTTCACTTTTTATTTTTTCCTTTTGGGAATTTTCGTTTAAAGACGTTTGATATAATTCATTTAAAATATAATATAAATTTAATGGTAAATCAAATTTTGTCCATGTTTCTTCTGATAGATTTTTAATATCTTTTAATTTGAAATAAAATTCCTTATTTAATTTTTTTATTATTGGTTCAATTACTTCATCATCTAAATCATATTCCTTTTGAATATCTTTTAAAATGTTTTTAAGTGGAATATCCATTAAATTTTGAATAATATTTAAAACAAGAAAAAAAAAATATATATATAAAAGAAAAAAATCACTGAAAATATTTTTCCATTTCAGCGTTCATAGCTTCTTTAATTTTTTTTCTATTTTCAGGATTAGAAACTAATCTATCACTATCTTCAAAAATATTAAAGAACTTATTAAGCATTTCATCAACTTCCATAATACTAGCATAATTACCGAATCTTCCGCAATAATTAGGCGCACTCCAAACAGTGATAATTTTTCCATCAAAAAGAATATTATATCCTTCAAGACAGACTTGATGAGCTCTAACAATAGTTTCTAACTTATTAACATATAAGAATTTATCAACAACATTTTCTCCAAATAAATACCCTGCTCCTCTAACAGAAACACCAAATCCTAAAATACTAGGATCAGGATCACTCCATAATAAATCTGCAAATCCTCCTTCATTAGGTAAATCCCTAAATCTATCTAAATTTTTTATATCATCTATATTTTGAATTAAAGGACTTAATCCTCCGTGAATACAAAATAGTTTATTTTCTATTACTGCTGCTATTGGTAAATAATTAAACATTTCTGAAAAATATAACCATACATTATTTCCATTTTGATTATATTTTACTAAACATTCTACTTGAAAACCATATTCTTGATTTGGTCTTTTTGATTCATGATTTCCTCTTAATAAATGTATTTTATCTGGGTATTTTATTTTCATTAATATTAAAAGAATCATTACTTCAATTGAACGGGGTCCTCTATCTACGTAGTCTCCTAAAAAAAGGTAATTTGTGTTTGGAATTGAGCCTCCTGTTTCAAATAATTCTTTTAAATCCATAAATTGACCATGGATATCTCCTACTATTGTTATTGATGATGATAAATATAATACGTTTGGCTCTCTTGATAATATTTCTATAGCTTTTTGCATTATGTATTTTATCTCTTGTTGACTTAATAATGTACCTTGTAATGCTAAGGAATATAGTTCATCTATTGTTTTCATTTTTTTTTTTAAATTTAATATATTTATTTTTTATTTAATATTCATTTATTTATTTTTACTTTTAAATATTTTTTTTCTATTTTATTTTTTTTTAGTGTTTATTATTGAATTAGTTAGATTTAAATATAAATTTAAAATCTTCTTTATCAATAACAGTCTTTTTTTATTTGGAAATATTAAAAAAAAAATTATATATAATAAACTTCTGTTTATAAAGAAAAAAAGAATAAAAACAAAAAAATGTTGTTTCTAAATAATTTTTTTAAGCCATTACATCATTCCATTAAATTCAAAAGAAGAAAAAAAAAAATGAATTAATCATATAAAATAAAAAATAAAACATATTATTGATAAAAAAAATGTTTTCAATTTTTTCCCGAAAAAAACAAGAACCAAAATTAATAAACTTAGTAATTCCAAAAGAAAAAAAAAGAAAAATCCCCAAATTAATAGTCCCAAAAGTTAAAAATAAAAAAAAAATAAAATTAATTCCCCCAAATTTACTAAAATCGAATAAAGAAAAAAAAAAAGAAGAAGAAAAACAGAATTCCCAAATAATAACATCAAATATACTATTTAAAGAAGAAATAAAAAATAATGAAATCTTGGAAAAAAAAAGTACATTAAAATCAAACAATAATATAAATAAAACAGAAGAAGAAAAAAAAATAGAAATTGAAAATGACTTAGAAGAAAAAAAAATAAATATAAAAGAAGAAAAAACAATAAATACAATAAAAGAAAAAGAAATAAATTCAAAAGAAGAAAAAGAAATAAACAATAATATATTAGAAGAAGAAAAAAAAAATTCAAAAGAAGAAGAAAAAGAAACTCCAATATTAGAAGGAGAATTAGATAAAATATTAGGAATAAAAATAAGTCACATTCCAATTTCTTTACATGATAAAAATCCTGAAAAACTAAATTTAAAATTAGAAGATTTATCTCCATTAAAACTATATCCTAAATTTTATGAGAAATACATAAAAAATTTTAAATTTCCAGAAAGAAAATTAGACAATTACAGACCATCATATGCAAACAATAAAAACGGAGGAATGGATTTTCCATATGAAAAAACAATAAGTATGTTAAGAGGAATGGGATGGGATATAATAAAAGAAATAGGTAGAAAAATATTATCAGGAAATTTTAATTTAACACAAGTAACAATGCCAATAAAAGTAATGATTCCAATAAGTATATTACAAAATATATGTTACGGTCATTTTAATTTCCCATTATATTTAAATTTAGCATCTTTAACAAATGATAAAATAGAAAAAATGAAATATACAATAACAGCAACCTTATCATGTTGGTATAGAAGTACAGTAATTTTAAAACCTTTAAATCCTATATTAGGAGAAACTTATGAAATGATTTGGGAAGATGGAAGTCATGAATATATTGAACAAACTAGTCATCATCCTCCTTGTTCTAATTTTATTTTATTTGGTCCTAATAATCTTTACATTTATTCTGGATATTTAAATTATACTACTCATGCCTATTTAAATTCATTAAAATTAACTAATGTTGGAAAAAGATATGTTAAATTTAATGATGGTACTCAAATTCATTTTAATTATTCTATTGATAATTATAGTAATACTTTCTTTGGAATTTTTAGACATGAAAGTCTTGGTCAAATGGAATTTATTGATATTGAAAATGGAATTGAAAGTAAATTTACTTTAGGTAATGATCCTAATAATAAATTAAGTGATTGTTTTATTGGAGAAATTAAAGATAAAAATGGAAATGTTTTATCTACATTTAATGGGTCTTATTTAAGTCATATTGATTTTGATGGTGTTAGATATTGGGATATTAGAAATAATATTGATATTGAAGGTTTTCCTGTTAAAAATCAAATTCCTTCTAGTTCTATTTATAGAAAAGATATGATGCGTTTATATGAAAGAAAAATGGAAGAAGCTCAAGAAGAAAAAATTAAATTAGAAGAATTACAAAGATATGATAGAAAGTTAAGAGAAAAGTTTAAGAAAGAAAATGATAATTAATTGTTGTTTTTTTGTTTGTTTTTTTGATAAGGTTTTTTAAAATTAATTAAATAATTTTATATATAATTTACTATGAAAATATTTTCTTTTTTCCTTTTTTTTATTTATATTTATTTAAAATTAAATAATTCTATTAATATTTATAATATATAATATATAATATATATATTAGATTTTTTCAATTGAAGTTTGAAAAATTTCTTTTCCAATTTTAAATAATAATGTCTTATTTAATTCTATTTTATCATTTGAATAAACCCAAATTTCATCATTTTGCTGTTTTAAAATCCAATAATTAAAAACTTTATCATAAAGTAATAAAGATAATTTTTTCTTTTCTGGAATTTTTAATTTACCTTTTTCTCCTATAGTAATAGGGGATTCTTTTTGATTATAAATTAAAATAGTTTCATCGATTTTTTCCAAAAATTTTCTCATTAATATTATTTCAATTAAATTACCTTTTAATTGAATATATATATAATAATTAATAGAACAACCAAATTGAATAATCATATTATTTTGGGTGTGAATTTCATTTTTTTGAATATGGAAAACAACTAAATTAAAATTAATTTTTCTCTTGTAAATTGTTTAATATTTCGAAATAAAATTTCCCTAAAATTTTATCATAAAAAATGGTAAAAATAATATTGGAAAAAATTTTATTATCATCAATAATATTATCTCCTTTAATATTTAAAACAAAATCATTAATTATTTTATTATTAAAATAAGCAACAGTACCAAAAAAGACAAAAAAATCATTATTATTTCTAAAACTATTTTTTAATCCTTTACAATCAATAAATAACTTTTTATTAAAAAGTAAATCACTTCAATATCAATCATACTAATAATAGAATTATTAACAATATTTCCTTTAGTTGAAATATTATAATAATCATCATTATTTTCTATTAAATTTTGATAAAAATGATTATCATTTAAAGAAAGATTTTCATTGAATATAATATTAAAGTGATTTAATAATGAATTGTTTTTATTTTTTATTAATAATGATGATGTATTTTTTTCTTTTTTATTTAATTTTATATCATTATTCTTTAAATTTTCTTGTTTACAACAACATAATCTTTATAAATGTTATATTTTATTTATTTTTTACAATGAAAAAATGACATTATTTTAATTTTTTTTCTTTTTAATATTTCCAATTTTAAAATAATTTATTGTATTTAATAACTAAATATTTATAAACAATTATACATTCAAAAACCAATTTTATTATTTTGAATATTTATATTATTATTTAAGAACTATCATCATATAATAAAGTTAATCTTGTATTTTCACTTCTTGAAGTTAAAGAACTTTTTTCTTTTTCATTATCTTCATTTCCTTTTTCATTTTTATTTTCTTCATTTAATTTTAAAATTTTAGCTAAATCTAATTTTTGTTTTAAAAAAATACTTTTTCTTTTATTTTTATTATTATGATTATTTACATGATTATTACTTAATTTATTATTAATAACATTAGATAATAATTGAGAAGAAAAAGTGTTTTTTTTTCTTCTACTTTTTTTTTCGTTACTATCATTTAATTTAATATGACGAGAAGGACCTCTATGACTCATACTTATTAATTTAATTTTAAAATCAGAATCAGAATCAGAATCTTTATTAAAAGTAAATGAATTTATTTTACAATGTGTTGTAGTAGTTTGATTTTTACTTTTTTTAATTCTTAATATTTTATTATTATTTGTTATTTTAGTTGAATGAGTTGTACGTGTTTTATTTATTAAATTATGTACTATTTTTTTTAATGTTATAAAAGCTTCTTTTATTTTTTTCTTTTTGTTTATTAATTTAATTCCTGATTTTTTTGGGTATAATTGTTTAATAATGTTTAATTTTTTTTCTGATATTAATTTTTTTCCTTGAAATAAATTTTCTATTTCATTTAAATCAGTGAAATGTTCATAAAGTTCAAGAGGATTTATTAAATTATTATTATTAAATGTTTGTGAATTTTTAATAAATTTATCTTTATTATATGTATTTCCTATTGTGAGTTTATGAATAATGCATACTTCAAAAGTTATACAATTTAATTTATATAATTCTTCTACCTTTTTCCCATTTATTCTCATTAAATTCTTTGTTTTTAAAATTGCAATTATTTCATTATTAATTTTATTTAATAGTAAACTTCTTATTATATTTGCTTTTTTCTTTTTCATAATTTATTCTTTAAATAATTTTTAATTGTTTATTTATTTAAAAATAAAAAGTACAATTTTTAGTATTATAATCTTGTTTAATTTTAAAAAAGAAATAAAATTTATACATAGAAAGCCCAAAAATACATCTATATAACATTGTTTAAATATATAACTTTTTTAGCTTTATAATTCCTTGAATGTTAGTAATTTTATTTATTTTTTTTCAATTGTTTTTTTTATAAATATAATTAATAAATTATATTTTTATATTATATTAAAAATTATATAATTAATTTGCTTTTTTAAATTTTTTCTTTAAAATTTTATTAAAATTTCTATTATATTGAGTTTTGGATTATCATTATCTAATTAGTTTGATTAAATTTATTTTATTTAAAATTAATTATTTTATACAATTTAGTTTTTTAATCTTTCTTTTATTTTTAAAAAATAAATTATTATCAATGAAAAATTAATTAAAAGATATATTATTAATTTAAATAAAATTAATCAAAATAAAAGTATAAAATTTTTGGTTCAAAAAATGGAGAAAAATAAAAAAACAAATGAAATAAGGACAAAATTATTAATTAAAGTATCATCAGAAATTCCTCAATTTATAAATTCCCCAATATTGATAAATTCAGTATCATCAAATAAAATATATGAAAAATACAGTAATATAGAAATAAAAATACAAAATCCATATGAATTTTCAACTGTTTCAAGTAAAAACATTCAAAATAAATTTTTACATATTCTTTCTCCAAAATCAGAAACTTTATTAGAATTTCCAATAAAGGAAAAATATAGAAGAATAAGTAAAATGATGATATCAGAAAAGAAAAATCAGACTTTTTTCGATAAATTAGAGTTAAATGAAATAAATAAAAATTCACAAGATACTTCAGATACAACAATTTCAGGAAATTATGATAAAAGAAATATAGAAATAATAAAAGAAAATGATAATGAAGAAATAATAAACAATTCAATTAAATTTTTAAGAAAAAAAGCAAATACATTTATAAATAGAATAAAAAGAGTTAAAAAAAAACCAAATTCCTTTTATCAAAATATTCAATTTAAATCACAAGCAAATTTAAGAATAGTTCATAGAAAAAATGAAAGTTTTAATCCGTTAATTGCTAATACTGTTAAAATATTTGAAGAAACAATTATTCAAAATAGTCCAATTTTATATACTTCAGGTAATGAAAATATTAATAGTGGAATTAGTTTTTTTAACAATGATTCTTCTAAAACTCCGAGAAATATTTCTGGAAATAAAAATTCTAAAATTTCTTATAATTTTTCTTTTTTTAATCACAAGAGAGATAATACTTTTTTAGAACAAGTTAATCCTTTTGTTAGTACCACAAATGTAATTAAAGTTAATCCTAATAAAAATTCATAAATAAAATTAAAACAAATTATTTAGTTTCTAGTAACATAACTTTTTTAAAGTTATTATTATATTGATTATAAATATAAATTAAGAATGATTAAAATAGAATCTTTTATTCATTATTACAATATAATATATTTATTATTAATTCCGTTTTTAGAGTATATATAAATAAAATTAAAAATAAAATAAGACTTCAAAATTATGTTATTTTAAATATTAATCATAAAATTAATAAGTTCTTTAATAAATAAATTTTTGTTAAATAAAAAAGCCCAAAAAAAAGCCAAAAATAAACAAAAAATATTATTTATTAGCAACGGTTAACTGACTCATTAAAAGAGGTAAACTTCCTTTTTCTTCTTTATTCCCTTCAAAAATCCAATTAATATCATCAAATTTAAAATCACTTTTCATTCCAACATTTCTTTTTACATAATCAGTAACTAATTGACAATAAGTTAACAATTTATCGCATTCTTGTTCTTTATTTAATACTAAATTTATACTTTTAGTACCATCTTTTTCATTAGAACCAATTAAACTCATACATAATTCTGGATTAGGAGGCTTTGAAAATAAACCTTTTTTCTTAGTAAAAACATCAGTTCCATGTCCTTTAACAATTTTACTTATCATTGGAACTTCTAAAGTATATTTTGCCTTTGGAGGAATATTATAATTATCTGAATTTAAAGGTTTATTACATTGAACTTTCATTAAATCTAAAGAAAATTTCATTATTTTATCTTTCACTTTTCCTTTTGGATTCACTACTCCTACTTTAATTCCTTTTGTTAATAAATCTTTTAATATATATTTCACTATTTTATCTCTTGTTAATTCTTGATCATTCGGTGGAATATAATTTTTATCACTTCTTTTTCCTTTCTCATAATTTATATCTGCTATTACTATTTTTCCTTCAAATTTAATTATTTTATCTTCTGGTTTTGAATTATTCATTGTTTCTTTTATTGTTTCTTCATATTTCATTTCTTTTAATTTATTTCTATTTTCATCTGAACTAAATGATACTGCTTTAATTATATTAAAACAATTCATTATTAATTGTTTATGTTCTGAATGTCTTTTTAAAACATTTTTAATTATTTCTAATCCATTAAATTGAATAAAAGGTTCTACACAAGAATAATGATTACAAAGTGAACCTAATAATTTACTTATTCCATCCATATCTTCTGAATATTCTTCATTATCTAATTCTTTTAATAAATCACCCATTAATTCATATGATATCTTCTTTGATGTTGCTTCATCATAAGCTAAATAATTTAATAAGTGTAAAACACTATTTCTTATTTTTAATCTTTTTTCTGGATCACTATTAAAATCATTATTATTTAAAGTATCTCTTATTAATTCCATAATATCACTATTAACAATTAAAAAGGCAATATTATGTGATTCTGCAAAAATAGATAAAACATCATAACATAATCCTTGAATTTCTGCATTATTATTATATAATCTTAATATATTAAATAATGATTGTTTAGAAGGATCAAAAACATCATTTCTAATATCTTCATGTTGTTTTAACGAATCTCTCATTATTTCTAAAGTTAATTTAACTAAATTTTCATTCCAATCTTGACAATTTAAACCATCAATAACTAATAAATAATATTTCTGAGTATATAATTTAGAATCAAAACCTTTTAAAATATATCCAGCAATATAATTAATATTAGTTAATACTTCGCTGTTGGAATAATATTGTTTTTGTAAAGTTTTTAATATTTCATATAATTGTTCTATTTCATAATGTTTCCAATAATCTCTTGTATCTTTATAGAAATAATTTCCTAAACAATGAAGTGATAATTTAATTATTGAAATATCTGTTGATGGTTTTCCAATTGTATCCATTACTGTTGCCATAAATTTATTCTTTGTTATATATTCTACACTTCCTTCATCTAAAGTAAGTAAATCTAATGTTGAAAGTAAATTTAATAATATTCTATTTTCGATTGTTTCTTCATCATATGTTAATTCATCTACTTTTTCTTCTTCATCAATTTGAATTCCTGGTGCTTGAACAATAATTGAACTTATTGTTTGTAATTTTTTAGGTTGAATTTTTTTAGAATATTTATCAATGAAATATATAATATTATTAAATATTTCTTCTTTACACATTTTTTTTCTATTATCTTCATTATTTTCAACAAGAGATTTATATAATATAGATAAATTTTCAACAGTATCATTATTTTGTTCTGAAATCATAACTTCTTCAATTATTTTTTCGAGTAATTTAGTATCAATAACTTCATCAGAATATTTTTTACAATCTTTAGAAACAGTTCCTAAACAATAAATACTATTATTTAAAAATTCAGGATCATCTTTATATACATCTCCCTCTTTATTTATTTTTTGAACAAGATCTAAATTATCAATTTTCTCTTTAGTTTTATCATCGTAAACTAATCCGATTAATTTTAAAGTTTTGGAATATAAATTTTCATTTTTATCAGGTAAATTTAATGATCTTTCACAAATAGTAACGATATCATTCCTTTGATTTTCTTTTAAAGGTTTATCAGGATTATTTAAATAACTAATTATCATTTCTAAAATAGCAGAAAGAAAATCAACATTACCAGTTTTTAAACCTAAACTAATTAATTTATCAAGTCCAATTTTTTTAAAAATAGCTTCATAACCTTTTTGACTTTTACAAACATTAGAAAAATTAATATTATCATATAAAAAGCATGTTCTTAATTCATCATTTTCAATCATTTCATCAGGTTTTTCATATAAACTTAAAACTTCTTCAATTAAATTATCTAATAAAGGAGAATCGACTAAAAGTAAAACAGCGCTTTCACTCCAAGTGCAATTTTTTAATATATCTAAAGCAGCAATATATATTAAAAAGTCATTTTCTTTTTCAGTCGATAATCTTTCCATAAAATTTAAAAGACCTAATTCTAAAATTGATTTATGATTATCAGGACAAATTGAAAGCATTTTTAATAATTTTAATCCTTCTAATAATAAATGTTGTCTTTGTTTTTTAATATTATTATCTTCTGTTGTTTTATTTGTATTATATAATAATCTAATTAAAGCTAAAAGAGAATCTAAAGCTGTTGCTAAATCATTTTTATTTTTTATTGATATTGGGCTTGATATTTCATTATTATTTGGATCATAAAATAAATGTCTTGAAACTATACTTAATCTTCTTTTTTTTATTGAAGATGTATTTTCTACTACATTTTTTTTTGGTGCTTGAGTCATTTTCCTTATTATATTTAAATCCCTTTGAGTTCCTTCTTTTCCTTCTTCTTTTATATCATTATTAAAGTTTGGATTTAATTTATCTACTTCATTAATATGCTCATCAAATGCACTTTCGATTCTCTTTTTTAAATTTTGTAATATTGCAGCATCAATTTTATAATTTTCTTCTTCTTTTTTATTGCTTTTACTAGAATCAACTACTTTTTGAATTGATTTTAATTTATCTGAAATAGCAGGATGAACATCTTTATAATTATCAATAGCTTTTTCTAAATCTTGTTGAGAAATTAAATTTTTTGAAGTGACTTGTTTATAATTATTTGCATCTCCAACAATATCAGCGATAGTACCAACTTCATTAACTGGAATATCAATATTTTGTTCATCTTTAATAATATTATTTGGTAATGTTACTTTCTTTGCTATTATTTTTAAAGTTTCTGGTTCATTTGATATTAAATTATCTACATTATAGGTATTTTTACATATATTTGAATATATTGTTGACAAATCTCTTCTTTGTTCTATTGGTAAATCATCTTTTGAATACATGTCTTTTAATTTATTTGATAATTCTTTATCATTTAATATATATTTAACTGCTGTTGAATATTTAGATAAATTTGCTAAGGTACTTAAATTTTTATCTACTTCTTTTGGGGGATCTTGTTTAAAATCTTCAGATATCATTTTAATTGTTTTTTCAAATACTTCAGCATCATTTTCTACTTTATTACTTATTGAATGTATTAAACCTTCTAATATTCCATTTTCATCTTTATATCCTTTTTCTTTTGCTAAATCAATACTTTCAAATATTTTATGATATAAATTTTCATTATTATCTAATAATTCTTTATTATCACAATGATCAATAATTGCTTTTATATTTCTGAATAAGTTATTCATTTTATTATTATAATTTTCAGGAGATATATTCTCTATTCTTGATAAATCATTTGCAACATCAATATCTAAATTAATTAATTCCTTTGGATTTGTAATTTTAATTTTTTCTCCATCTATATTTTCACAAAAATCATTTAAATCATTTAAAGCAAAATCAACTAAATTATCTTGAACTTTTTTAATATTATTATAATCATGAATATCTTGAAGAGCTTTATGTTGATTAGTTAATATATCTCTACTTTTTTGATTAATTAAACTTAAATATACTAAATAATAAGGAGTTAAATTATGATTATCATCAAATTTTCCTAATTTTTCTAAAATTGAATCAAATTTCTTATGAAATTCAACAGAAAATTCTTTTTGTCCTGAACCATTATAAAAATTACTTCCTAAGAAAATGAAGCTTTGAACCATTTCATTTGCCGGAAGAGCTTTTTCTTTTTTATGTTTTAAAATATAATCATTTAATTGTAATAATGATATTATTACTCCTTTATCAATATCATCTTTTCCTTTTGTTTTATCTGAATATTTTCTTGTCATTTCATTTGTATATTTCGATAAATCATCTATCATACTTAAATATGATTTCTCATAATTTTCGTTTTGAGAAACATATTGACCAAGATATGTTGTTTGTAAATTATCATTTGGATTTTCTTTCATTGAATTTTTTACATTTGGAATATAAGTTTCTTTTTCATTTAATTTATCTAATAATTTATTATTTAATAAATCATCTACTGTATCATTAAATTCTTTATCTTTTCTATGTTTACCTTTTAAACTTAATGAACTTTTTAATATATTTGATAAATCTTTTTCTTCTTTTGGTAAATTAATATCATCTCTTAAGTAAATTTCAGTTAATTCTTTAAATAAGTTTTCATCAGGATATTTAGCATTAGATATTTTTAATATATTTTTTAATTGTTTTTCATCAGCAAATTCTTTATGTCCTTTATCAAGAGCATTTTTAATTATTCTTAAGCAATGAATAAAATATGAATCATTAAAATCATTTTCTTCTTCTTCATCTTGTTTTTTCTTTTCAATATAATCTAAAGTTTCTCTTGTTTTATATATATCACTTTCATCTTCTTTATAATCTTTATATAATTCTAATTCATTTTTAATAATATTATTAATTAAATCAAGTCCATTTGCTTTTATAAATAAATTCATTCCATTTTCATCTTTACATAATGAATCTAACATTTTTAAAGCATTTAATTTTAATTGTTGACTATTTTTATCATTGGAATTTACATTTGATTTTAATTCTTCTAAAACATTTACTAAACCTCCTTTTTGTTTTATATAATCTGCAAATTTTTCATTTCTTAAACATAAATAGCATAAAATATTATTGAGTTCTTTTGATACTTTTTCATCATCTAAATAATTTTCGCTTATATCAAATATAGTATCAATAAATTCATTATCTACTTTATCTGCAATGTATTTATTATACATTTCTTCGTCTTTTAAATAATTTGAAAAAGTTTGAGATGATTCTAATAAAAGATCTCTATAATTATTTTTAGTTTTAATAATATTCATTAATTTACTAACAACCATATTATGATCAAAATTTTCATTAGAATTCATTTTTTGTAAAATTTCCAATTCATTATTTAATAATTTTTCATTAATGTTATTAACTTCATTATCATTTAAAGTTTTATCAAGAACTTTTTCAAAATTTTTAGGAAAATCACCTTTTAAAAGAGTTTCAACTTGTTTTTGTCCTGCACTAAAAGTATTAATAACTTCTAAATTATTGACTAATTTATTTTTAGTATCATCTTTCTTATAATCACCTTTTGAATTTTCATTAAACTCTCCAATAGCTTCTTTCAATATTTCTTCAGCATATTGTTCTTGTCCAGGTAATTTTAATATTTCATTAGCAATTAAATCACAATTTTCACTTATTTTTTGATTTCCAGAATATTTAGCTCTTAATTCAAAAAATTTTAAAAGAACATTTTGATTAGCAACCATATTTAAATTTTCTTTATTTGATAATGTTATTATTTTTAATAATTCAAGAGCTAATTCTGCATTTTCTACATTTGGTGTTGTTTCCATTATTTGTAAAAGTAATCTTGGAATTCCTCCTTTAACCATTATATTACATAATGAACTTTTTTGTTCTCCATAATTAATTAATGTTTTTATTATATCTCCTATTATTTCATCATTTTCTATTAATTTCCTTAATAATGCTATATTTACATTTACTACTTTTTCACTTATATTTTCTTTACTTTCTAATAATATTCTATTTTCACATTCTATTATAAATTTACTATCATTATTAAATGTTTTTAAAACTCTTTTTATATTTTCTGTGTCACTTGATTTTGATAAAAACATTAATAAAATATCAAATGATTTACTTGATAAAGAATATCTTTCTTTTGAAATTGATAGTTCATTTATTTTTTGACATAAAGCTAATTCAAAAGCTAATCTTTGAGAAGATGAATCAATAACATCTTTATAATTTGGATTTTTTTGATTTTGTTTATCTCTTTTATAAAATTCTATAAATTTAACTTCTCTTTCTATTAATTCTCCTAATGATGTTAAAATTTCTTCAGCACTTAAATCATAATATTCTTTTATATTTAATACAGAATAAATTGTTCTTAATGAATCTTCTAAATTTTTTTGATTATCTTTTGTTGAAATATGAGGATCAAATTTATCTGAATTGTCTCTAAATTTTTTCAATATATTTTTAAATTCTAAAGCATCAATTAATCTCTTTAGTAAAACAGAACCTAAATCATTTATTTCATTTTCAATTTGAACATTTTTAGAATTATCTTTTAAATTAATTTGTTCACTCATAACATTAACAATACAATTAACATAATTAATTGAATGAGTAGGATATTTATTTGGATCATTATTTTTAATATAATTAGTAACATAATCAGGAGTTAAATACATATCTAATAATTTCATACTAATTAAACAAGGATATCTAAATTCTTTTTTCTTAACCATAAAATCACATATTTTTGGAATTAAATTTTCAATATATTTTTTTTTAAAAGATTCTTCTCTAGATAATAAATCATATATAACTTCAAGAGAATTAGATAATGTTCCATTATGTTCACTATTAAAGAATAAATTTTCTAAATATGGAAAAGCATTTTCAATAGCTTTAATTAAATCATTTGCTTGTGGAATTTTATCAGGATGATTAGATAATATAGAAGCATTTTTTAATAATCTACTAGCAATAAAATTAGGTGTTTCTTCCTTACCAAAATATTTATCTCCATTAACAATTATATTATTAATTATATATAATAATATATCGACATAATCTTTATCAACTTCAGAATAATCTTCTATTGATTGATATCTTTGTTCTAATATTTCATTATATGAACAAAAATAAGAATCAAATATATTTAAAGCATCAGATTTTTCATCAGCAGCAATTAAAGTTTTTACATTTTCAAAGTTTTTTCTAACAGAATTTTCAATTTCTTTAATCAAAGGTTCTTTTTCTTTTCCAAACTCAGTTTTTTTATCATAAATTTCAGGTTTCATTTCAAATAACCTATAAAAAATAATCATAAAGTACTTGTTCATTAATAAATAAACATTAATAAAATCCTTATCTTTTCCATTTAAAGGAATTTTAGAAATTTCCATGAATAAATTTTCCATTAATTCAAAATTATCTTTTTCTAAAAGCATTTTTCCAATTTCATCTACTAACATAAAATTAGATACTAAAACTAAGCATTTATTAACATCTCCATATTTAACAGAATCAATTCCTTTTGTTTTAATATCTTCATAATGTTGCTTAAGTAAATCTAATTGTTTTTTCATATCATCAGTAGTAGCAATTTTACTATAAATTTTAGCACACATTTTTAATATATAATCATCACTTTCAAAATGATCTAATACATTACTTAAACAATCTAATCCTCCTGCAGATTTAATAGCTTCTTTTCCACTATCATTTCTACATAAATTATCTAAAACTGCTAAACCACATAAAACAGCATTAGCATTTTTTTTTTCAGTACATTTATTTATATTTTGAATAATACTTTCAACTAATCTTTTAGTAATAATAAAATCTCTACCTGATTTTTGGTTAGATATTTTTTTCAAAGTATCAAAGTTTAAATTTATCATTTCTAAATCATCAGGAAACATTTCATCAGTTTTTTTCACTGTATCAGCTAAACCATCATCTAATAACTTTTGTACTAATTGAGGAATTTGAACTAATCCATTTAATATTCTAATATATGGAATAGTACTTTCTCCTTCTTTTTTAGCAACTAAAATTTCAATCACTGCTTTATGACCATCTTTATCAGCAAATAATTTAGCTAATTCTTGATCAATTGTATCATATATTGAAATTAATTTCCATATAATATCTCCTGCTTTTAAAACTATTTCATCATTATTTATATTTTTTAATGATATTGTATGAAGAATTCCTACTCCTTCTAATCTTATTATTATTGATGCATTTATTCTTATTTCTCTATTTGGTGGGGATACAAATCCTTCTAAACTATTTAATGTGTAGATTAAGAGTTTCACAAATTTTGGATTGTCTTTTGCAGTTGTTAATACTGTTGATATTGTTTCTTCTTTTTGACGCATTGCTTTTAAACGTTGTTCTTTTATTGATGATAAGGGCTTTGCATTTGACTTTTTTGAACTCATTTTTTTTATATATATTTAATCATTTTTTTATTTGGATTTTTATATTTTTTTCTCAGAGGATGTTGGGAGTTTTTAGATATTATTTTTATATATTATTTTTTTAAATTTTTTTTTTATTTTTTTCTATTTATTTAATTAGTTTTTTTATATATATTTTTTATATGTTATACTATTATAAATATAAAAACATTTTTGTTTGATTCATCTATTTCTTTCTTTGATGTACCATAAAAAGAATAAAAATCTCTTGATTCATCTCTTGCTAAACATAAATAATAACCGTATAAAGCATCTTTAATATAGAATTGTTTATTATGAAGTTCTTCAATTTTCCATAAAGATTTTTTATATTTTGATAAAATTACTTTTTTATTTAAATCATAATATAAATACCATCCTTGCATTGAATAATCATTTGTTTCATAACTAATAGAATATAATCCTTTATATTCTTGAACAATATTCCATTTTTGTCCTTCTTTTAATTCTTTATGAAACATTACTTTATTATTATTTCCATCTATCATTTCTGTTTGAAATACTCTATGACTTGATAAATGATAATTTTTATTATTAAATTTTATAGCTAATCTAATTGCAGGATTAAATTTTCTTGTTGAATAATTTTTCATTTTTTTATTAAAAAATAATATTCATTTATTTTCAAAATTAAAATAATTTTATAATTTTTATGAATAAAAGTATAAGAAATTCATTAAAAAGTAATAAGAAAAAAATCCTTTCTAAATACATAAACAATAAAGATAATGAAGAAAAAAATGATGTTAATGAAGAAAAAAAATATATAAATTTTTTTATGAAATTATTAATATTAGGTGATTCATTAGTAGGAAAAACAACATTAATATCAAGATTTGTAAAGTCTTATATTTCAAATAATCAAGAAAATAATTTTGGTAAATGTAAATTATCTTTTGAAAATAATACAAAAACAATTATTATAAATAATATAATATGTGAAATGCAAATATGGGAACCAAGTGTAAAAGAATATAATACAATAACTAAACAATTTTACAGAGATTGTAATGGATGTATTTTATTATATGATATTACTAACAAAGAATCTTTTTTAAATATAGAAAAAATATGGTTAAATGAAATAAAAGATAATTATAATAGTGATTTTCCTATTATTATTGTTGGTAATAAAAAAGATTTAGAAAATAAAAGAGAAGTATCTTTTAATGAATTAGTTTCTTTTTGTCATAAAAATTATTTAGATTATTCTGAAGTTTCTTCTTTTATGAATTCTCAAGTTGATGAAATTTTTAATTTAATTGCACAAAAAATTATTGAAAATAATAATTTTATTGAAAAAGGAAATAAAGGAATTTCTTTAGATATAACATCATTTTATAAAACAAATAATAGGAAATATAATTGTAATTGCTAACAAAATTTAATATCATTAAATTAATAAAAAGACAATTAATTTACATTATTTCAATTGTAATTTGAAGAAAATTTCGAAATCAAATATTCGGAATTTTTAATTCTATTAGTTAAAGTAATGAAAAAAATATTTTAAATAAGCATTACTATAATCAATTAATAATAACATTATTACAAATTGAACAAGTAAAACATTATTTTTCTAAGTATAAAATCTATTATAATAAATTTCATTTATTAATTAAAATATTTGATAATATTTAAAAATAATTGTGTTGAAGGATTTTTTAAAAAAATATTATTATAGGGGAAATCCATTATTAGAATCTTTAGATTTTTGATTTTCTTTTATGGAAGAGTCGATTTCATGAATATATTGATTGGAATTAGAATTGGAATTTGAAAAGAAAGGAGCTGCATTATTATCACCATTTTTTTTAGATAAATTATTTTCTAATTGATTTTTATCATTTGTTATTTCACCATTACAATAAGGATATTTTAAATTATTATCCAATTTTTGTATCAAACATTGTTTATGAGTTGTAATTACTTCATTATTTGGAAATAATTCTTTTTGACAAATAAGACATTTTTTTTCAATTTTTTCTGAAGTAATTTCATGGTTTGAGAGTGTGATGTTATTTTTTTCATCCTCGGTATTTGTGTTATCGTTGTTATTATTTTTTTTTTTTTTTTTCAAATAAATATACAATAAATAGAAAATACCAACTAAAGCAATTAAAACAAAAAGAATAATAATAATAATTCTTAAAAGACTATTTGTTTTTTTTCTTCCTTTATCATAATCTAATGTAATTTCAATTGGATTTGAAGTGTAATTTATAAAAGAAAATAAATGAACATCAATAAATTTAGCATTTGATATTTTATAATTTTCAAAAACATTTGTTCCCATTTCATAAATATGATGATAAATAAATTCATTTTCATATGAATAAGTTATTCCTACTAAAGGAGTATTATTTCCTAATAATTTCCCCATTTTTATCTTTAATATTATATATTGATTTTCTTCTTTATTCCAATCTATATGATATTTACAATATAAATTATCTTTTCCAAAACTTAAATTTACTTCAGGATATTCAACAACAATTTTTTTTTTATTATTTTGATACTTTCCACAATATTTATTTTGCAATTCAATAGATTCATCATTAAAACATAAATTAAATTTATTCCACCATTCTTTGGAATATCGAATATTAATATTAATTGATTCACACTTATTATTATTCCATAAACAATTACATTCACTTAATGTAATATCGCCACATATTGAACAAGTAAAACAATTATCATATAATGAACAATCTTTTAACGTATTTATTAATTTTATAATTAAAAATAGGATTATAACAAATTTCATTTCTTATTTTTAAATTAATAATGACTTAATAAAATATTAAAAAAAGGAATTTATATTTTTTAAACAAAAATTATTTTTTTTTGTATTTTTATCGTTTAATGGATGATTTTGACTTGTTGAAAGGAGTTAAAAGAAGAGTTTTTACTCAGTTTCAAAAAGATAGAAAGGAACTTGAAGATAAATATTATTTATTAAAGGAAAAATATTTGTTGTTAGAAAATGAATTTAAAAGTTATAAAAATATTGAAAATGAGTCTAAAATTAGATTAGAAGAAATTTTAATTCATTATCAAGAAAGTAAATTGGAAAAAATAAATATTGAAAATAAATATACTGAAATTAAAAAAGAATATGATAATATAATTAAAAATAAAATAAATTATGATGAAAGAATTAATGAGCTTATAGAATCAAATGAAAAATTGGTTAATGAAAATAATAAATTAAAAGAAGAAAATGAAAGTTTAAAAAATAAATTAAATTCTTTAGAAGAAAATAATATAATTAATTTAGAAAAAATAAAAAATTTAATTCAAAAAGAAAAAGAAGTTAAAGAAGAAAATGAAAAATTAAAAATTAACAATGAAGAATTAAAATTAAGTTTAAAAACATTAATAAATAATTACGAAAAAGGAATAAAATATAAAAATAATAATAATAACATAAATAATAATTTTATAATTGCTTCATATAAAATAAATCAAGAAGATATAAATAAAGAAATTCAGATTTTAAATTACTGTGAATTAAATAAAGAAGAAATAGAAGAATCTTGTGAAATATATTTAAATAATAAAAAATTAAAATTTAATTTTAAATATAAATTTGATAAAAAAGGAGAATATACTTTCAAATTTATTTTCTCTAAATTATTAACAAATACAAGTTTTATGTTTTATTCATGTTCTAAATTAATTTTTTTAGATTTATGTAATTTTAACACAAATAATGTTAAAGATATGAATAATATGTTTTGTAATTGTTCTTCTTTATCTTCATTAAATTTATCAAATTTAATCACAGATAATGTAATAAATTTAAAAAGAATGTTTTTTAAATGTTCATCATTGTCATATTTAGATTTATCAAATTTTAATACAATTAATGTTAAAAATATGGAAGATTTATTTTCTTTTTGTTCTTCATTAACTTATATAAATTTATCTAATTTAAATACTATGAATGTTATAAATATGGAAGATATGTTTTCTTATTGTTCTTCTTTAAATGAATTAGATTTATCTAATTTTTATACTAATAATGTTAGAAATATGAAAGGTATGTTTGCTAATTGTTATTCTTTGGAAAAATTAGATTTAAGTAATTTTATTACTTATAATGTTAAAAATATGTCTGCAATGTTTTTTAATTGTTCTAATTTACAGTTTTTAGATATATCAAATTTTAATGTAAATAAAAATACTAATGTTAATTTATGTTTTAATGGGTTAAATATGTATTTTAATATTATTACAAATGATAGACTTTTATTGAATTTACTTGAAAATTAAAAATTATGTTTTTTTTATTAAATAGTTCTTTTTGAATAATTATATATTATTTATTATTTATCTTTTAAAATAAATAATTATTTTTTAAATTTTGAATGATATAATCAAAAAAATAATTAATATTTAATTGTGTTTATTTAAAATAATAATATTAAATAATAATCATACATTTAAAATAGTAATTTTAAAATCCATTTTTTTTATTTAAAAACTGAATCAAATTATAATTTATATTATTATTATAAGGCTCTTGATTATAATAAATTCTTTGATTATCATTAAAATTATTATAATTCAATCCCAAATTAAAATTAAAGTTATTCAAATTATTCATAATAGGAAAATAATTCTGATTATTAAAATAATGATTAAAAGAATGATTAAAATTTGGAAAATGATTATAGAAATTTCCATTATTTGAAAAATTATTAGTAAAAGTATTAAAGTTATTAAAAATATTATCTCTGTTATTATTAATAATTATATTATTTTTTGTGAATTTTGAAAAAATAAAAGATAAACCATTTTCCTGATTTAAATATTTCATAAAACAAAATTTACAAATCATAATTGAATTTGGGTGATTTTGAAAAATAAAATTAAATTGATTGAAAATTAAAGCATTTTTTTTAAAGTTTTTTTCATTATAAATAATAATATCATTATAACCAGAAAACCAATTTTTCAAAAATTTTTGAAATTCATTATAATTAGAGAAAAATAATAAATCTTTATTATTATTATAATAATTTTTATTACAAACAAAACAATAATTATGAAAAGTAAAAGGATAATTAAAATTTTGATAATTATCATCAAGATTAGTAAAATACATAATTTCTTTATTTTCTTTTTGAGGAATGTCTTTAATAAAAGAAAGATTATCTTTTAAATTGTTTTGATTCTTAATAATTTCAAAATCTTTTTCATGAACAAAAGTATTGTTTTTATTGTATCTTATTTTCCCACATTCAGAACATTTACATTTATCATTACATTTATAACATTGCCATCTATAATAATTATATATTTTTTTATACCCTTTTTCGCTAAACTTTTTTTTTAAATTTTCAAAATTATTTCCCTATAAAAATTAAAAATAAATTTATATTATTATTTTTATAACTTACATATGATCTAATGCATCTTTCACAAAAGCTTTTTAAACAAAAATAATTTTTACATGTTAACATATTTTTCTCATAATCTATTTTATTACATTGATGACAATTAATGCATTTTTCATTTAAGATATTTTTTATTTTTTCTAAATAAATAATTTAAATAAAAAAAATATACTATTTTCTTTTTTTCTACTTTTATTATTTTGCTTTTTTTTTCCATTTTCTTTTTTACTTTGTCTACTTCTTTTTTTATTTGAATTATTATTATTATTTGTTTCATTTGAAAAATTAAAACTTCTTAAAGAAGGAGGAGGAGAAATTTCTTTTCTAAATTTATCCATATCTAATAATGATGGATCAGATTCTTCATCTTCTTCTTTTATATTAATTATCATTTTTCTACTGCCCTGCATTATATATTAATATTTATAAATAATAATAAATATTTTTTTGGATTTTATAAATTATATAAAATAATATCATTTAAGGAATTAATATTTTTTATGAATAAAAAGAGTTTTTTTTGATTTTAGATTATTAAATTTTTTTATAAGAAATTTAATTGGTTTATAATCTATTATTTTTTTATAGAATTAATTTTTTGATTTATATTCATTTATAATTTGTGTATTTATGCTGTATAATAATTAATAATTCTTTATTCAAATGATGTTATAATCTTGTTATTCATGTATATTTTTTTAATTTATTAATTATTTTATTATGTTCATCATATATTAAATCATTTAATTATAAAACAATTTTGTAATATCTTAATAACTCTTAATTTTATGGATTAATCAAAATTTTAAATATTATATTAAAAAAAGATTTTTTTATGTATTATAGTAAAATAGCAATTCCTTTTTTAATTCACAAAAAGAATTAGTTGATTTAAATTTTATTTATTGAAAGGTTTAATAACTCATCTATTAAAATAATTCAATGAATTATACTAATTATATTATTTGTATTTTATTTATGGTTTCTCTTATGTCAAGATATTACCACATTTTAAAAATTAAAAATTAAAAAAAAATAATTTAAAAATAATTTAAATAAATAAAAAATTTAAAAAAAAAAATAAATGAAAAAAAAGGCACAAATGACTTTAGATTTATTTTTAAATTTAAAATGCAAAAAAAAACAATTTTTTTATATTGATTGGACTGAAGAAAATCCTTATGCAAAATGGTTATATAAAAAACCAAAAGAAGCAAATTGGTCAAATATAGTAAAATGGAATTTAATAGGAGATATTATTATATGTTGTAAAGAAAAAGAAAAAATGGAAATTGATAATTCAATATACATTAAAATTATAAATCAAATAAACTCAAATTCAATTGAATCTAATTCGAAAATTATTTCCTTTTTAAAAAGCCATCTTCAAAAAAGTATAAGAAGACAAAAACAAATTCAAAGTATTCAAAGTGCTTTTATTTTACTTAAATTAAATAAAAATGAATTATTAAGAAGGATATCAATTATAATGTTTGAAGATACAAAAATGAAAAAATATTATTTAAATATTTTTTGGTTAACAGTTGCTGTATCTAAAGATTATATCTTAAAAGATTATCAAATAAATTTAATATTAAAATACATAAGCGATTTATCATTATATGATAAATTTGATGAATATGAAATTATAAAAAATGAAAAGGATAATTTTAATCCTTCTAAGTTTATAGAAGAAATAGAATCAAATCAAATCGAAGATATTGAAAAGGATCTTTTATATTGTATTGCTTTTAGAATTTCTTATGGAGGAATGTTATTTGATAAATTTATGTTAATTAATTATGCTTATACTTGGTTTAATAGATTTAAATCAAAAACAAATAATTTAATTGATGATTTAGATATTGAAAAAAGTAAAGATATTAACATTGAATTTGTGATGGATTATAAATTTAAAAATATTAATGATTTTATTCTAGAAAGTGTTGATTTCCATTGTTTTCCTTATATTATTAAAATTATAAATAATTATTGTCATCATGAATATAGTGAAGAACAAATTAAAAAGTGTATTTGGGAATATAATTCAAAAATAAATACTAGGAAAGATAATAGTATAGATTTAGAAGAATTTGGTAATTTAGAATTGATATGGAATAATATAAAAAATATATTAAAACAAGAACAAGAAAAAATTCTATTTAATCTAATTGAAACAATTAATTCATATTAAATTATAAAATATTTAAATAATATTAATTATAAATTAAAATTTAATAAATTAAACATTGATTTTGACAACAAGCTTCTTCTCTCATAATATTATCTTCATTTTCTCCTTTATAATATTCAATATATTTTCTAATTAAATCATCAATTAATTCAGTAATTTTTTCATTATTTTTTGAAGTAGTTTCTTTAAAAACAGCATTAATAGAAAGTGAAAATTCTTCTCCTTCTTTATAAGAAACTTCTCTTTTTTTTTCTAAATCTAATTTATTTCCTGCGACTCCTATTAAAATATTATTTCCTAAAGCTTTCCTAGTTTGAGGATAATAATATTCTTTCATTAAATTAAAGGAATCTTTATCAGTTATATCATATATTAAAATAACAATATTTGTTCCAGGAATAAATAACTTATGAAAACTATCAAATTTATTTTCTTCTTTATTTAAATATATATGTAATTGAATTGTGTCAATTCCAATTTCTATATTTTTATCTTTTGGTTCATATAATTTTGTTATTCCTTCATTTGGTTCTTTATGTTCTAAATATTGGTAAATTAATGATGTTTTTCCTACACTTGGACCAAATAATGATATATTACATTTTATTATTTCATCATAGAACATTGTTTAATTTTTTATTTTTTCATTTAAGAAAAAATTCAATTAAAATATTAAATATTTATTTTAATGTTGTTTAAATATTTTTATTTTTATTCAAATGGAAAATATAAATCATTTAGAAATATTTAAAACTCTTCAAATTTTAATTACCAAAGATTCATCTAAGCGTTTTTTATGTAAAAAACATAAATAATAAATTTAAAATAGTTTTCAATTCATTAAAACAAATTAAAAATATTAAAAATGTTTCTAAAGAAATATATAAATTAAAAATAGATTATATAACAAATCATTTAGCTTTAAATGAAAGATTAGGAAAAACAAAAATGAAATTAATAGAAGATCCAAAAAAGCTTTTAAATACACATTATAAATCTTGTAAAAATATTTTATCTTTTATAAGACAAGATCCAGAATTAATATTTAAAATATATGATAATGCAAAAATAGATTTAATTCCAGATATTTTTTCTAATTTTTTTATGGATAATTTTTTTGAAGATATTTTAAATGTAAATATAGTAGAAGATGAATTATTAACATTAATTTGGAGAGCTTTAAATCAAGAATTTAATTCAATAAATTCTTTAAAAGATTATGATCTTTTTCTAAGAAATACAAAATGTTTTCATTTATTAAAAGGAGTTAATAATAAATATGAAATAAGACAATTTTTTCATGATATTATTCAAATAATTATTAATGAATTTGCAATGAGAAGAAATGAAATTTGGGAATTTAAAATAAAATCAATTAAAGCTTATATAACTTATATTGATGATAGTATAAAAGAAACTTTATATTATCAAGAAAAAGAAAAACAAAAAAAAAAAGATAGAGACAATTTTGTTAAAGAATATTGTTATGATTTAAATAAAGAAAGATTAGAAAAATTTAGAAATGAATGTGGAAATAAATTTATGGAAGAATATTGTAATAAACAATTAAATATAAAAGATAAAAATAAACAAAAAATTTCACCTATTTCATTAATAGATGAAATATATAAATATGAACCTTCAGAAGATATTTTACATTTTTATATTCAAAGTTTTATGTCTGTTAAAACAATATTAATTATCTTATTTAAAAATTTTTTAGATAAAGCTCCTATATTCCCTTATAGTATAAGATGTGTTTGTAAAATGATAAAAATATTAATTAAAAAAAAATTTCCTGATATTTCTCTTTTTGATACTTATTATTTTGTTGCTAAATACTTTTTTTCAATAATATTTTTTCCTTTTTTAAAAGCATATGATAATGAAGTTTATATTGATTTAATTGTGGATGATGAAATATCATCTAAAATTAAATTTTTTATAAAATTTTTAGAAGATGTTCAAAAGGGAGAATTATATAATGAAGAAGAAACAATTTGTTTTACAAGTTTTAATTTATTCCTTTTAAAAGAATTTATCCCTTTATATTATAATTTTTTTGAAGCTTTAACTAATTTTAAATTTTCTAATTACATTGAAAAATTAACTTCGGGAGAAATTGAATTAAATAATTATGAATATGATTATTTTAAAGAATATCCTGATAAACAATTTAGATTTTTTACTTTTTGTTTAACGGTTGATGATTATATTCAAATAATTGAAATTTTAAAAAAAGTATTAATCAAAGATAAAGATAGTTTCACTCCTAAAAATTTAAATATTTCAGATAAAGAATATATTGAAAATAGACAAAAGTTTTTATTTTTTTTTTTAAACGAATATATTTTTAATCAAAATCAATTAGATAGATTATATGAAATAAAAAATCAACCAAATCATAAAACTTATTTTTTAATCACACATAGTATATACAAACATAATATGAAAAAATTAAAAGAAGAAATAGAATTAAATAAAAATTGTATTCTTTTTACAAAAACAACAGAAATAATAAAAGAAAATAATATACTATCTCAATTAATAATAAAATTTGAAAATTTATTCATAAATCTTTTAATTAAAGATAAACATATTCAAAAAATAAATTCAGAAAAAAATGATATAATAAATAGATTAAATGAATCAATGAATTATTTAAAAACAGAAATTTCATCTTCTTCAGATAATATTCAATCATTTTGGTATGCACAAAGTTTAATTCCTTTAATTCAAAAATTTGAAGATAATAATATTAAATTAAAAGATATTTATAATGAAATGAAAAATAAATTAAATAAATCAATTACTTTATATGATGAAGTAAATACAATATGTAGTAATATAATAAATAAAATGAAAAATTTAAAAAAAATAAAAGTCTCTTTACAAAATATAAATAATCTTATTTCTGAAATACAAATTAATCATGAAATAGTTCCAATTACTTTAGATTCTTTTAATATTAATATTTTTATAGAATTTAAACCAAAAGAAGATTTCTTTAAAATAAAAATCAATAAAAATTTAAATATTAATTTTTCAACTGATCTTTCTTATTTTTTATCAGATTTTCCTAATTTGAATATGATTCTTCTTGAAAATAAAAAGGATAATATAATAGAAACTCAAAAAAAATTAAAAATTAATACTGAGTTAAAAAAAATAGAAAAAATACTCTTTGAAAAAATTGAAAAATTACATCCTGATATTCCTCCACTTGATAATATTATATGTGATTTACTCTATAGTAATTATAATATAAAATCAAATGAATTAGGTTATTTAGCTAACTTAAATAAAGATTTTCAAACTTTAAGTGAAAAAAACAACAAAAAGAGTTTTGAAAATATTCTAAAAAATATAAAAAAAATAACAGAAGAATTAAATATAATAATATTAAGAAAGAAAAAAATAGAAGAACAAAACAATAATATAAAAAAATTAAGAATGAAAATAATAAATAAATTAGAAGATACAATTTTTGAGAAATTATATGATAAATTATTTCCAATAAGACAAAGTGAAGAAGATAAAAAAATATATAAACAATGTATTAAATTATCTTGGATAGAACCAAATCATTTATTTGAAAAGAAAAAATATTTAATTCACAAAGATTTTTTTACAGATATAATATATTTAATGAGACAAACAGACATAGAAAGAGCACCAAAAAAAAAGATAAAATCTTTAAATCAATTAGTTTTATATGTTAAAAACATAATTGCACTTAATGAAGGAAATTATGAATATGGAATTGAAGAATTAACTCCTTTTTTATTATATGCAATTATTAAAGCAAAACCTATTAAAATGTATTCTAATCTTGAATATATTAAACTTTATGTTGAAAATATTTATGTATTTCCTAATTTTTTATTAATTAATGGTATTGTTGAACAATTATTAAAAGATAAATATAAACTGTATAATATTAGTCATTATGATATTATAAAAAAAAGTAATGAAGCTTTACAAAATTATATTGATGTTTAAAAATTTTTTTTTTAGAAATTTTTATTTTAATATATTTATTAAATATATAAAATTAATTGATATCTATTATAAATATAATTATTATATAATGATATTCAATAATTAAAAATGTCAGGAAACTTAATTTCAAGTACATATTTAGAAAATGTAAATTTAATTTCACAAACAATGAATGGAAATTATAGTAATTATCAATCAAATAATTTTAATCAATCAAATAATTTTAATCAATCAAACAATTTTTATCAATCAAATAATTATAATCAAATTAATTCTAATAGAAGTTTTCAACCACAAAATAATAATACTAATTATAATAATAATTATAATAATTATAATAATAATAATTATTATAGTTCAACTTATCGTTCAAATAAATATTATCCTAATCAAAGTTTTGAATGGAATGAAATTTTAAAAGTAAATCCCGAAGAAAATAAATCAATAGAACCTTTAATGGGAAATTTATTAAATTCAAATTTAAATAAAAGAGATGTTCAAAATTTACCACAAAATAATTTATTAAAATTAATAAATGTATTACAAAGCGCTGCAAGAAATTCTTTTATTAATCAAGATAATTTAGAAAAACAAAATAACCAATTAAATTACCAATTAAATTTAATGTCATCCGGGCAATATAATAATAATACAAATAATAATGATTCTCAAAGATTAAAAAATTTACAAAGAAAAAATAAAGAACAAGAAAAATTAATTCAATCATATAGAAAAATGTTAGACGGAAATGAAGACTTAATAGATGATACTCAAAGTGAAAAATCAACAAAATCAAAACAAAGATTTTATTGTCATTTATGTGCGAATAAAAAATTTTATTCTGAATATTATTTGGAAGAACATATGAGAAGAAGACATTTACATTATATTCAAAATATACATTTAAATAATAGACATTATAATAAAAAAAAAGATTATAGTAATAAATTGGAAGATATGAAAAATTATTTAATGGAACTTTATAATAAAAATCAATTAAAAAATGAATGTGAACAATTAAATGATAGATTAAATCATATTGAAAATAAAATTCAATCTCAATCTCAACATTATAATTTTCCAAATAATCAAAAACCAAAAATAATTTATAAAACAAAAAATAAAAATATAAATGATGAAAGTGAAGAAGAAGAAGATTCAAAAATAATTGAAAATGAAAAAAAAAAAAAAAAGGAATTAGATAAAAAAAATAGGAAATTAGAAAATGCAATTAATGATTATAAAGATAAAATAACAGATGTAGAAAATAAATATAAACAAAATATTTCTATTCAGGAACATAATAAAATTCAAAATAAAAATAAAGCAATAAAAAGCCAACTTTTAAAATCTGTAAAAACAGAAAATTATATTTCTCCTTTAAAAAGTAGTGTTCTATTAAGAAAATCACAAATGAAAAATAGTCTATTAAATTCTCAATTACAAAATAATGTTAATAATAATAATATACAAAAAACTCAATTACAAGATTCGATTAAAATTGATAATAATAATAATAATAATAATATTAATAATGATAATAATAATAATATTAATAATAATAATGATAAAAGTATTGTGCAAATAATTGGTTCCAAATTAGTTCAATCGACCTTAATTGAAAATAATTCAGAAAATAATTCAAACATTATTAGCAGTTTAAGAGGAATAAATAATAATTATGAAGATCAAGAAGACAAAATAATACGTGATTTAGAACAATTTTATAAAAAATTTGTAATAAGAGATTACGAAGGAAATGGATTTGAAAGATATGGAAGAGAAATTTTACCAAAGGATAATGAAGAACAATATAAAATTAATGTTAAAAATAAAATAAACAATAAATTGAATAATTTTGGATTCTCAAATATAGAGGAAGAAAACGATATGATAGAACATTCTCTTAATGATTTAAATCAATATATTCATGAGCATGAAAATAAATGTAAATCAGATATAAAAAATTATTCTGATATTTACAAAGAAGATTTATATGAAGTAATTAATACAGATGTTAAAGATTCTGAAGAAATTGTTACTAAAATTAAAAATTTTAATAAAGAAATTGATAAACTTATAAATAATGAAAGTGATTATGAATCTTCTAATTCTGAAATTTAATAAAAATAAAATTTTGATATTTAAAAAATAATATAATTTTTAAATATTTTTTAACTGAAAGACAGTATTTTTTTTTTTCAATTTAACTTTGTAATTCATTTAGTTTTTAAAATGATTTAAAATATTTAATACAAATAATAAGTATTTTTATTCTAATTAAGAATATTTTATATTTATCAAAGGAAAAAAATATTTAAAATTAATTGTTGTAATTCTTTTCTTTATATAAAAAAAAATGAATGATTTAAAAAAATAATCCCATATTTTTATTAAATGTGAATAAAAATATATAATATTATATTTCTTAAAATGCTTAAAAATATATCTACAAATAACATAAGATTTAATGTGAAGAATATATCATTAAATATTATTTATATTTTCATCATTAATTCAAATCTATATTAAATATTTTTGGAGATAATAATTTATAATTTGAAATAATCTCTTCTAAAGAGAAAATCTTTTTATTAAGAAATTCAATTTCCTTTTTTAAATCTTCATTTTGTTTTAAAAGAAAATTAAATTCCTCTTTTTTTTTCATTCTAAATTTTTTAGCACTTATTGCATTTTTTTTTCTTTGAATATTTTTTTCTTCTTCAGATTTAGCCAAAAATTTTTCTTTCCTTCTTTTATTTCTTTCTTTTTCTTTAATACTATTATAAGTTCTTTTATTTTTTTTTTTCTTTTCTCCTAAATTTATTTTTTTCTCTTCTTTATCATTATTTGTTTCAAATAATGATATGTTTAATTCTTCTTTTAAAATACTTCTATCTCCTGTACTAAAATAATCTTCTTCTTGAAAAAAATCAATAGATTTTTCGATATCATATAAAAAGCCTTCCATTTTTAAATAATAAGAAATGTATTGGTTTCAAAATTAAATAAATAAATAAAAAAAATAAAAAAATTTAAAAGAACAAAATTAATTTATTTAATAAATAAACTATTAAAAAAATAAAAAATTAAAAAAAATAAAAAAAAAATGAACCGTAAAATCCCAATAAACCGTACAGATCATCCATTCTGGACTCGTTATGACCCAGATGGTAGAGGAAGAGACTCATATATAAGTCAAAACAATGGAGGATTTTGGAAAGACGCAGTGCCTCCAAAATACAAACCATCATACCCATATTACAAGAATCCAAACTACCATTCTTTAAGTCATATGGCAGCTCCTTTCCGTTACATCCAAGATGGTTCAGGTCGTGATTTATATGTCATAGTAGATCCTGGTTTACGTCATGATTTCCGTCCATTAGGCACTTACTCTTTGCAGGGGTTCCTTCGTGGAGGACAAGATAATGTATCTGTGAACCTGAAACCGCACTATATGGGAGTAAAGGAAAAGATAAAAAATAATCAAATTAAGAAATTAGAAAAAAGATTAGCTGAAAGATTATATGAACCTGGGAAAGAAAAAATTAGAAGAATTAGAGCTTTAACTGAAGAAAAAGAAAAAAAAGTTGGAAAAGGAATTGAAGAAGAGAAAATTTCTGTAAGAAGAATTCAAACTAATTATGCTAAAGAAGGAACTGAAATGTCTACTGCTGCTTTAGCTGAAGGAGGACCTATTCCTTTTTTAAGGGAATATCCTAATGAAGGTAATTTAGTTGTTAATGATAATCCTAGATTAAAAACTAGTATTAATTTCTATAGAGGAGATAATCCTTTACCTATTCTACCTAAACCTAGGTTTTATAAAAAGTTAATGAGATTGGAAATTAAGGATATTGAAGGATGTTAAAAAATTATTTTTTAAAATTCTTTTTTTTTTTTTTGAATTTTTTATTATAATTTAAGAGATTTTTCTTACTTTCCATTTACAAAGAAAGGGAAAAGATAATTTTATGTTGTAACAAAAATAATAATTCTAATTAAAAATCACAATTTTTTTTAATTAAAGAAGAAAATATAATAATTATTTTAAAAGAGAAATTAATTCAAGAATCTTTTAAAAACTTATATAAAAGATTAATAATGTATTAATTTATTTAAATTATAATTTTAAAATTTCTAATTAATAAATTAATTTGAATATTTATATCAATTAATTTCATAAAAGATAAATTTCAATTTCTAGATTGAAAAAATAATATTTCAAAAAAAAATAAATTCAACTTTTTACCTACAATTCTTGATTTAATCATATTTTTTTTTTTATAATTTTTTCTTCAACACTATTAACTTTTTATTTTCATTATTAAATAATGATTTAAATTTAGAAAAATTTATCATGAACCTTAACAATAGTATTAACATATTTATCTAAAAAATTTTAAATATATTTTCATTTATTATTGCTTTATTTGATATTATTATTAATAATTGTTTTCCCTTTACTTTATTTTTATTATTTGTTTATTTTTTTACTATTTAATGAGGAATTACTTTATGATTTGTTTTATCATCAAATTCATTATAATTTTTAACAAATATATTATCTAAAATATTACTATTTAAATAGTTATTTTGCTTATTTAAATTAATTTAATTATTATTTGTTTGCTAAAGGAGAAGAGTCTTTTATTGTTTTATTTAATTTTATTTATATTATTTAAATTATTCACCGTCCTTTGAACAACTATATTCATTAATTTATTTGATTTCATCATTTAATTCTTATTCTTTTATAGTGTTTGAAGATTTCCTTCATATTAAATATTATATTTTAACAATTTTGATTTAGTTTTTTTGGTTTAATTAATTTTTTTTTAAATATTATTTTCTTAAAAAGAAATATAAAATAAAGTTTTTTTAATTTTTTTAATTAACTGAATTACCTTTATCCTTTAATAATTTCATTCCATTTATTATTTAAAAATGAATCTGCTTTGTTTATCTCAATTAAACAATTTTTGTTTATTCCTTCAAAAACAGATTCAGTTTTATCCTTCGGGTCATCAAAATGAGTAGTATTAAAATTGGAAATATTAAGATAATTTAATTGAGTACAATTCTTGAAAATAGAATTTAGTACAACATTTTTTTTTAAAAGAAAACTTGATAAATCTAAAGAAGGTAAAGAAGTCTGAGAAAACATATATGACATATTGATAACTTTTTGAGTTGTAAAATTTGAGACATCTAAATTTACTAAAGAATCACAGCCATTAAACATATATGCCATTGCTTCTACATTTTTAGTATTAAATTTAGATAAATCTAAATTTTTTAAAGATTTACAATTTTTAAACATTCCATTTAAATATTTTGCATTTGATATATCTAAATCAACCGGGAAAATTATTTCTTTTAAATTAACACAATCAGAAAACATAAAGTCTAAATTTTCAGTGTTCGAAAAATTAAAACTTGATAAATTAATTGTCTTTAATGATTTACATGAATAAAATAATAAACTCATATTTGAAACAAGTTTAGTATTAAAATTTGATAAATTTATTTTTTTCAATGAAAAACAATTACAAAACATCCATTTCATTGAATCAATTTCACTTGAATCAAATTTTGATAAATCTATTGTTTCTAAATGCTGACAATCAAGAAATAAATCAGAAGTTGATGTTAATTTTTCAGAAAATTTATATTTTATATTATAAGTCCCAGGAATATTGAATTTATAATTACAATTAAAACCTATATTTTTATCATTTATATATATTTCACAACAATTTTTTATGTCTTTATTCTCATTTATTAATTTTATTAATTGATTAAAATCTTCATTTATTGTTAATGTTGCTTCAATATAATTATTATCTTTATTCTCTTTTATTGGCTTTTCTTCATCTTGTTTAAAATAAATTATTTCATCAAGAAAATTTGTGTTTACTTTAACTAAAGAATATAATTTTTCCAAGTTATATAATTTAAAATTAGAATTTAAATTATTTTCATAAACAGATTTATTAATATTAATGCTTTTAACATCTTCATAAAAATCAACCAAATTTTTTTTACATTTCTGCAGTTTTATAATATTATCTTCAAATTCATCAATAATATTTTTTATTTCATTTAATTCAAAATCAGTATATCCAATATCTTTAAAATTTATTAATTCATGACTTAAATGATTCTCTCTGCAAATTTTACAAATATTTTTATTACAATTCTTACAAAATTCATATGGAGTATTAGAATGTTCTTTACAAAAAAAATCAAATTTATTTGGTTCAAAAAATGGGTGATTGAAATATTGATTCAAATGTTTAATTGTATTTTCAAATATACACCAATCAAGTAATTTTTTTAAATCATCATTTGTAATTGTATTAAGATTGTCTTTAAATATTTTCTTTTCTTCATCTGTTTTTTCATCATTTTCAAATGGTTTCTTCAGGAATAACATTAAATAAATGATTTCTCCAAATGTATATATTTCTTTAGCTTGTTTTATCACAATTTCTTCATTTTCATTTGTGTTTTTCAAACCAGTAATTTTTATTTCAGTATACTCATCATCAAATGAAAGTAATAAATTTGAAATATTAAAACCATTATAAAGTCTTATATTTTTGTCTAGTAGATATTTATATTTTGAATTCAATTTTAACATTATTTTTTTTATTTCTTTTTCTGTGAAAGGAATTCCTCTAATTTTTACTAAAGTTTCTAATTTATATTCACAATATTTATAGATAACAAAATAGTAATCATTTGAATTTATTGTTTCAATTACATATTTTTTTATTTCATTCTCTTCTAAAAATTCTAATGAAAAATCCTTTTGATACAAATTTTTATATTCTAATTTATTAATTTGTTGAATGATAACATTAATATTATTTTCTTTAATAATTCCTTTATAAAATTTTAAATAAGAATTCTTTAACAATAACCTTTTTTGAAGGTATTTCTCCCAAATATTAACTGTAGACATTAAACTATTTTTATAATAAATTATTAATTCTTTATGATATTCATAAAAAAAAAAATAAAAAAAAAAAATTTTAAATCTTTTTTTATTATTCAAATTATCATTATCACAAATCCAAATTTTCTTTAAAGATTTTTTTATTTAATATTTTATTATTATTTGCCAATTCTCTTTTTACTTTCTTATTGGAATTTTCTTCTTTTTTCTTTAAAAAAATCTAATCTAATTATTATTCTTAAATAATTATTATAATTGATATTTTTGATTTAAACAATTATAATCTTTTTCAATTATATTTAATTCAAATATATAATCTTTTAATTGATTGATGAATA
>JAEEGL011636059.1_pt1 | contig 51247 bp, 96 predicted proteins | sample 9134231 | NCBI WGS metagenome assembly JAEEGL01 (sample SAMN16246548, study PRJNA631951) | gut metagenome | biome: gut microbiome; feature: rumen; material: fiber-attached | host: Bos | place: Iran: Karaj | collected 2018-10
TAATTCTCTAATTCCGGAATTAACAGATTAAATCGTCCAAGCCATTCTTTTCTTCTATACACATCAAAGTAAACTTTTTCTGCTTTTGGTCCAGATACCCCTTGGAATTCAACCAAGCAGTCGCCATAATCATACATATCTATATCCTCTGGTCTAATCCAAGTTCCATGTGATAAGCGGTTAAGCTGTGTTAATAAACCTGGAGAAGAATCAATAAGGTTAGGTATGTATCTTGTGGGAATACCAAATTCTTTTACTTTATCTATTGATGAGAATAATGGTTGGTCTAAATAAACATATGCGGCGCCAGCTTGTAGGAGGACATTAAGCTCGACATATGAGTTAACTGTTTTAAGCAGGTATGCTTTTATTCCTTTTGATTGCGCGGTATAAAGCATACTTAACTCCATAAATCCCATTGTAAAACCTTGGGTAAATTGTTGTGCCATCGCCGCACACCAATTCCAGTCTATATCTTCTGGTTTTTCTTTCCAACATTGAATTGTGACCGCGGTATTTGGATACATTTCGGGATAGTCTAAAATCTTTTCCCTTTCATTATACCAGACTATAATTTCATCAGCTTCTAAAAGCAATCTATCGCTCTACCAAGAGCGTAAAGCATATTTCATAAATATACCCCCTTTTAATTATTATAACAATTTTTTCTTATTTTGTCAAATATATAAAGACAAAAATAAAAGAGGGTTTTAACCCTCTTTTATTTTAACACTCTGCGTTACTCAAGCAGCACGGTAACCCATAACCTTGCGGTTCTTGCCGTTTGCGCCCTCAACAACGACCTCGGCTTTCTCAGCCTTACCAGCCTTGACAAGCGCGTTCAGTCTGTACTGAACCTTGGCATTGGTGACATCCTCGCCCTCAATCTGAGCCGCGACGTCAGCGATGACCTGGAACTCATCGGTCAAAACTGCCGCAACAGCCTCTGTAAGCTCGTCGCCAGCCGCACGCTTTTTAGCAGCGGACTCTTTTGCCTTTGCGGCCTTGCTGTCAAGCAGCTCAATCTCGTGAGTAGCGAACTCGCGGAGAGCATCATTCTCGATTTTCACGAAGCCTTCCTTGGTCTCATAGCCAAGCTCACCACCATTTGCGAAGTTAATCAGAGCATCAAATACGTTTTTCTTTGTCATCTTGGTCATAACCTTAATCTCCTTAAATAATTTGTTTTGTTTAGTTTGTTTGTTATTTTTTGTATTTTTGTTTTTCTTTATCTTATGTATATATTATATAATAATTTTTTTTAAAAATCAACTTGTCCGATTTTTCGCCTCTGGGCTTTTTTGTATTTCTACTGGGATTAGCCCTAACCCTTTGTTTTTATCTCTTTCTTTATCTTACATATATATTATATAATAATTTTTTTAAAAAATCAACTGACTTTTTCATCTTCCAAGATACTTTCAACAGCTGCCCTGAATCTATCTTCTACACCATCGTAGCTGATTTCATCTTCAAACCAGTTTTCAAAATGGGTATAATCGCCAAACTCTTTAAGCTCTTTTACAGTTACATATAAATAAGTTCTGTCGATATCCCAAAGCTCATTAGGATTTCCCTTAAATGTGATTTCATGAAGATGTATATCACCATCATATCTTGTTATAATTTTTCTTTTGCGTTCATAATAAGGAAGATAAGTATCAAAATACGGAAGGACATCTCTATAGATAAACAAATTTAAAGTAAGCTTATCTACTATATCATCGGGAACAACGTAAACACTTGTCATGTCCTCTGTATTCTCTATTGCTCCAGTGACAAAATCTTCACGATAGTATTCATTACGACATTCCGAACAAATATATCCACCAGCTGTTTCATAATAAGAATCATTTGGATAGATTCTATTGCCGCAACAGTCACAATACATTACACAAGAACAATCAGAGCAAGACAGACTACTTTCTCCCAACTTACCTTCATTATCCTCACCGCACCACATACATTCTGATTTACCAGAATAATTAATGTGAATACAATCTCTATGATTTATATCGTCTATATTAATAGGAATAGTTTCATTTACCGCACAGTAATGAACGCAAGAATCAAAATCATTATACATATAGCAGGTTGAAAAGTCACAATAAACATTATAGTCTACTGACAATGATTCTTTAGTGATAGGGTCTCTATATTTGTATCCATATGCTTCTTCTACCATTTTACGCAACTTGTCTATAACAATGTTATCCACCTCATTCAACTGATAAGGATAACCTTTGATATTACAAATTACTTTAGGATGAACGATATAAAGACTTCTCCACTTTTTGTTATTCCATTCATTATCATAAAAACGGAAAGGATTCTTTGACTCAAGATATGCGACAACCACATAAGGAGAGTTCATCATCTCAACTGTTCCCTGGCGATATTCACCTTCATCCATCCAGCTCATACAAGAAGACCAGTTACAGCTATTATCGCTCATAGTCATATAGTCTAACGGATGGATAGAAAGACAAAGGTTCCCCTCTACTTTCTTTTTATTTAATACCATGGAAATAGCCACTCTAAATTCTTCAAAATCCTCTGTAAAATGAAAGATATTATTAATCTTTCCAAGGACTTTGACAGGCTTACATCCACGTTCAACCTTCAGATACCCATTTTCTTTAGTCGGGTCTTCAATTTTTACAGTGTAATCATCATATTCGTTATTAGCCAAGCACCAAGCTGAAAAAAGTCTCATCAGCTCATAACGGCAGCTTGCCAGAGGATATTTCGCACCAGAATGAACATCATTATAAAAATCATAATGATTGGTCGCATTTGTTTCCAAAAAATCAAAAAACTCTTTAGATACTTTCTTGTAAATATCCAGCTTTTCGATTTCTTCCATTAAGTCATCAACAGGCTGATAATACTTAATGTTTTCTTTAATAATTAACTGATTCTTAAAAACTTTCTGAAGGAAAGAGCTTTTCGCATCATTCCAATGTCTTAATACATACTCCAATTCTACCTTTGAATCTGATGTATCGCGGTCAACATAATTCTCGCGATAGTTATCAATCAGTTCCTTATCTTCTTCTGTGAGAAAATCCCAAATATATTTCTGTTCAGACATCAAATTATACCTCTTTTTCATTTTCTATATATATTATATAATAATTTTTTTAAAAAATCAATTTAGGGTGTAAGAGACTAGAAAAAGGAGGCTTAAAGCCTCCTTATTATTTGTTCATCATCAGCAAGAGCGGGAGCATATTCGCTTTAGAGCCATCGCCGCACATCATTAGCATCATCAATGTCTTCTGGTCTATTTCTTTGTCTTTGTTAAGAAGCATTAGCAATGTTGGATCGAAGTTAGCATTTTCACTCATCATCATAAATGGTAATATATCTCCAAAAGGATTATCTTCAGAGGGGCCATTCCCTTGAAAATCTAAAAGAGAAACAATTTTTGTAACATAATTAAATCCAAAGATATTTTTAGTAGGAATAATTTTTACTTCTTCTCCAGCACGAGGGTCAATCGCATAAAATTTTCCAGGCTGTGTTGAAATGTCCGCAATAAACATTAATGAACCATTATGAATGATAGCATCTCCAACAGCTATATCTTTTATTGCTACTGGAATTCGATAAATAGTGCCTCTAGGATTCATAACAAATGAATCTACATCAGTAATTTCATTTGTTTCTTTATTATAAGCTACCCAATGGCCCTCTTTATTTTGAACGGCCACACCGCAAGGGCTTAAACGAATTCCACACGCATCTTCAATCGGTCCAAAATTTAATAAACTCATATTTTTACTTTCCTTTTCTGTATTTTCTTTATTTTTAGGTTTTATAGGGCTACTATAATCTTTTAATGCTTCTTTAAGAGCTTCTTTTATATCATCTACGTCTCCAGAAGTTAATGATCGGTATCCATCAATGTTATATACATATGAGGACCCCGCAGTTGTTGTATATACATTAGCATGATCGGTATAATAATCATGGAGGTTGGAGGTGGCAGTAGACCAAGAAATAGATTGCCCATCTCCAGACGTAGATGTCGAATAAGTATAAGTATTACAATCTGACATATTTTTTTCTCCTATATGAATTAACTAAAGTCCAGAAGACTTTAGTTAATTTCTTTGTTTCTATAATTATTTTAACAAAAATTATTTGATTTGTCAACCCTCCTCTACTACTTTACAACGAGTAAGAATTGTTTTATCTACGCCTTTATAGGTTTTATGTCCTTTAATAGTTCCATCAAGCCAATAAACATTATCAACAGGAAGGTCTTTTGCGGCGGTAATCCAAGAGTAGATATTGCCATCTTCATCTTCAAAATCATGGATATGGCTAGTGCCATAGTATCCCTGAATTTCTACGTTGGCAACAACTTTTACCAGCAGATGTCTGATACGTTCGCCAACCTGACCCTGGAAAGTAGAAGAGCTGGGTTCATATAAAAGCTTTTCTACAGCAGCTTTTACCTCGTCTTCAGACTTCAGGACTTCATCGTCCAGACCTACCGCAGACCAGTCCAGCCGCACACTCTCAATTCCTTCAAAGGAAGGAACTTCTTTTCCGCCAGGAATTCCCCACCCCCAGAAGCGAGTGAACTTCGCTCCCGCAGCTTTCAGTTCTTCTTTGATATGATAGGTGTCGCCTTTGAAGATAGTGATATAACCTTCTTCAAAACCGAGAACCTGTTTCTGGGTCTTATAGAAGGGGTCATCAGAGTGGTCTTCGGCTCTCTCGCCATACATACGCTCATATTCCTTGTTAGAATACCAGCGCACCTGCTTATCCACACCATTGCCAAGCCGCACTTTAACATATGTGCGTCCATTGACAGTATAAATATCACTTACAATTTCTAAACCCTGATAACTTTTAGCAACCATATATCTGACACCAACCTTTCAAATATCTCTTTTTCATTTTCTATATATATTATATTATATTTTTTTTAAAAAATCAATTTGAGATATAAGAAACTAAAAAGTGAGCCATTTTATTTGGCTCACTTTTTATATCATCCAACCCAGCGTTTGGCAACTTCAGTTTGTATGTAATTCATTTCATCAGGAGTTAAATCTTCTATCCCAAAGATATTATAGTCATGACCTTTATCAAAAGCAATAGCCTGATTCTCTATATCATTGGGGTCATCACTTTCTACAAGCGAGTTTATAATTTCTTCAAGTCCAGTTTTCCGCATAGCATAGGCATTAAATGCCAATCTTTCTACTGGCCCATCATACCAGGGCGGGTCTACTCCATATCTCATATATTATTCACCTTTCATTTGCGAAATAACACTTCCAGAAGTTGGTGGGTCTGGAACAACAGAAGAGTCATCCTTCGGTTGATACATATAAGTTGCGTGTATATTTATATCTTTATCTGATTGTATAATAACTGATGGGGTAATTCCATCAACTTGCGGGTAATACATCGTTTCAGATATAGGAGGTAATTCTTTTAAACGATTTCTCGCTTCTGACCTCCATATTCTTCCATGATTAAAAAGAGGTTCCGAGCAATCTTCAATAACTTGAAGAGCAGCTTGTCTGCTAATAATATCTTCATCTTCTGGTTGTTTAAGAGCTACAACTGCCATCTTTATAGCTTTTAAAAGCTCACAATTATTTTCACACCAACCAATCTCTTGAGGATGAAGGCAATTAGCGCATATTGTTTTGAATCTTTGCTTTAGATATTCGGCAGCCTATTCTTTCGTCATTCTTCTTCATATCTCCTTCTACTTTTGTCGTTGTTTTATCCATGCTCTAAAGCACGGACAATCTAAACAAGCTTCCACAAATTTTGGGCTGTTAAGATTAGCCCCATGACAAATATATGTAAGATGTTGATAAACAAAACATTCTTCATAAGTCATTATTTTATCACCACATTTATTACTTAAAACTCTTCGCAATCTCCTGCTAAATATGGGTCATAGGTATCTATTTCGACAGGACAATCCCAATCATTTTTTTCACATTTACCACCATCATATTCGCACTTACCTTTGTTGTAATAATCGCACTCTTCATATTCCATTTTCTTTTTTCTCCTTATATGGCTCTGGTATAATCATCGGCATCCATGCGGTTACATTCTGTGATGTATACCAAAATTTTTCGCCTGTATCTTCATATCTGCCGCAGCTATCTATATTTACTGTTGCCAAACCACCAGCATCATCCGTTACCCAAACATCTTCATCTACTTCTGGCAATCCCTCGCTTACTGGTATCCACTCCTGAACTTTAAGAGCCTCGATTGCCATATTAAGAGCCTCCGTGATACATATGGCCCTATCTTCAGCCATTCTATGAATATGCATGTGTATTTTAATACACTTAATCGCTTCTTCTCTCGTCATTTTATCGCCTCTTGTATCATTCATTAATTTCACTTTTTCTTATTTCTTCTTTAAGCATATGACGATATAATCGTCTATTTCTCTTCTTCCAATACATCCAGGCTTTACGATTATTCTGAACCCAACAGGCAAAATGTCTATCAAACTTATCTTCAAAGGTTAGCTTTTTATGTATATTGCCCTTCAAATCATATCACCTCTTTCATTTTCTATATATATTATACAATAAAATTTTAAAAAAATCAATATCTTTAACTTTTGCTTAATTTGATTTTTAAAAAAATCTTTGGTATAATATATAAAAGAGTAATTTTATAAGGGGTTAAACATATATGATTGATGCTTTTTTAGGTGGACTTGCGTATGGTCTTGGTGTTACCGCCTATATGTGGATATATGACGGCACTGTAGCTAATGGGGTAGTCGGCGCATTTTGTTTTTCTGTTATTGTAATGGCTATTCCTTTTTATAATTTAGACTTCTTTTTAGGAAGACCAGGTTTATTATCAGATAAGAACATTGGATTCTTTGATAATTTAGCTATTTTTATGGGTAACTTTTTAGGCCTTACATGGATGGGACTATTTGTTAAAGTCTTACCAGCATATGGGGCGAAGATAACGGCTAATGCCAATTACGCTTTAAATTTCATGGCAAACTATTCTTTTGATACTAATCTTATTTTATCAATTTACGCAGGAATGATGTTCTATGCGGGGGCTATGGCTTATCGTAAAGGACACTCGGTTGTTTATTTTATGTTAATAAATCTCGTTTGTCTTTTCGCGCAATGGCCGACTATGTAGTTCCTTACTTTTAGCCTATGGGCTGACTCTTGGAAGCCTTATGGCTACTTAATGTTCCCTGTTGTTCTCGGCAACATCCTTGGCGCAAATATATGGGTATTACTGCGTCGCCGCAGTCCTACTTATAAAAATAAAGAATATCTTACCCAAGATGCGCCAAAGAGTATTGCGGACAAGATTGAGGAACTTGTTTTGAGCAGTAGTTCTCATCAGGATTCCAACAAGGACAACCATTCTGACAAGTAATTTTTATTCTTTCTGGATTCGGAACCTGAGTCGTAATTACCATTCCATTATTATTAAATTGTTTGGTAACGAGTTGCGGCTCGGGTGACGGATCTGTTTGGAAAGCGCATGTATTACCATTCATACAAGTCTTACAAGTCTCTAAAGTGATTAAACAATCAGAACACATTTCTATCCAAGACCCATCGGTATTCTTATATACTATTGGTTTTTCTACCATAGGAGCGCCACAAACATAACAAGTATCATAGCGCTCCCTAAAATCCGAACAATAATCAGTTTCTTCTTTGGTAAGTCTAGTTTTCCCACAGATATATCCTGTGGGAGATTGTATGCTATTGACTTTAAAAGCGCACTTGCCGCACGTATTTACATATTGAAATGGCATTATTCTTTCACTCCGCATGTCCGCAACTATCACAAACGTCTACGTCTTCAAGGTCTGTATATTTTCTCATAGCTTTATATAAAGATTCAGAGATATTATATGCGCCAAAGGCTAAAGGATAAATAGTCATACTCACGATATTTTCTTCACCAAACTCTTCAACGAGGTTGAGTGCGGCGACGGCATAATTTACACCTTCAACCAAACAATAACTTGTTACTGTTTTATCATCATAAGTCCACTCAACTTTACAAGCATTTAAACAAGTATGAGTGGATTCTACAGTCATATCTCGCATAAGGGATTTCTCCTTTCTACTTTTATTCTATAATTATTATAACAAATAATTTTAAAAAAATCAATTAAAATTTGTCTTACCAAAAATTATTTGGTATAATAGTATTGGACGTAGTAAGATAATGTATTATTTCGTAATTTTAAATAATATGAAAGGAGTTGGTTCTTGAAATGAAAAATAAATCAAGTATTACTATAAAATTGAGCGAAGAGGAAAAGCAAGAGCTCGCTGAATTTGCGGAAGCCCAAGACCTCACGATGAGTTAGGTTGTCCGTCGCGCACTTAAAGAATTCCTTGAAAAATATATAATTACGGAGTAAAGGAGTCTTACAAAATGCCAATTACAAAAATTATTTATTCAATGAGAGTTATGCTTCAATTAGCGGAACGAGGTTATAAGCCTTTGACTATAATGCCAAATCCGCAACATCCAGAGTATAACTGCTGGATTTTTGAAGTTACAGAAGATTTCAAATAGGATTTAAACGAAATCTTGGGGGGTAGTCAAAATGGCTGAACTTAAGAATTTCGTATTTTACGCTAATTGGAGAGATTATATAAAAAGTTTAGGAAGCGAAGCTGATCGGCTCCAATTATTAACGGCAATAATGGATTACGGAGTCACGGGGGAATATGACGAATTAAGTCTCAACCCCATGGTAAGAGGTGTTTTCGAATCTATGATTAGGGGTGCCATAGATCGAGCGCAAAAGAATTACCAAGATAGTATTGAATATGGAAAAACTCACGGTAGACCTAAAACGGTATTTGATTCTCAAATAGTAGAGCTTTGGAAATCTGGAATGAAAGCCAAAGATATAGCTAAAACATTGGGAATCTCTGAAACAGCTGTCTACCATAGTGATGGATGGAAGAGTCGTAAAAACTGGACTTAAGGAGAATGAAGGAGGCCTGGCCGCACGTATGCTTAAAACAGGATATGAAGATTTGGATAGAGTAACTCTTGAACGCAAATTAGTAGATGCGGAAATTGAAATAGAAGAGTTAGAAGAAACAATAAAACAATTAAGAGAAGAAAAATGGAAAAAGGTAGAGACAATTAAACATCTACGACAAGTTTTGAAAGATACTTTAGAAGATGATATTTTGTCATTAAGATAAAATTTGTAAAAAGTAGGGAGACTTTTTACAAAAAGTAGATGAAAATTTGTAAAAAGTTTTTACAAAAAAGATTTAAAAATTTGTAAAAAGTATAGGGAGTTTTTACAAATTTTCATTTAAAACGGCAAAAATTTGCTAAAGACTTTTTACAAAAAAAATGCCGATTTTTGTAAAAAACCTTCGACTTTTTACAAATTTCATTTGACTTTTTACAAGTTTTTTACAAAAAAAATGCCGACTTTTTACAAATTTTACAAAAAATTAAATGATTTTCCATAGATTTTTTTTGTAATTTGTAGTTAGTATATATATATTTTTACAAATTTCGTCCTAACGGACTCCATTTGTAAAAATAGGACTTTTTACAAAGTCCGGGCTACCGCCCTCCCTTTGTAAAAAGTCGGGCACTCCGGGCTGGGGTGATAGTCCTTGGGGGAATTAGGGGTAGTCTTTTGGAAAGTTCATTTGAAAATTCAAAAAATATATGATATAATAATTATAGAATAAAAAGATTATATATATTTATATAGGTAGGTGGGACTATTGGAAAGAGAATATGAAGAAACAGAATTAGATAAAGCAGAAGAAGACTTATATAATATATTAAAAAAGAAATTAGATAATTATGAAGAAACTATAGGTAGTCTATTGGAAGAATTAAATGAATTAAAAAAGGAAACTACCCTTTTATTAAAAGAAAATGAAAGATTAAAGAATAGTATTAAATTAGTAAAATTATATGGGGGTATACATCAATAAAATATATAAGTAGGGTAACTATAATTTCATTTTAAAATTCAAATTTAATTATAAGGAACAATTTGAAAAATGAATTCAAAATCAATCGAAATTCAAGAATTAGAAGAACAGGTTTATTTACTACAAGAAAGAATTAAAGTTTTAGAGTATACACTTGGTGTTTATGATAATGTATTGTCGGAATATAAAGAATTAGTATTTAAATTATTACAAGAAAAAGAAAGAAGTGTATTGAGGTTAGTATGAAATTCGTAATAGTTACAGTTATATTTATAATTTTTGGTTTAATGTTATATTATCATAATCCTGATGATGACGATTGGAGATAGAAGTTTTGAGTAATTATATAGTAGGTTTAATTATAATAGTATTAGCTGGAATACCCCCTTTATTTATATTATTAAATTTTAATATGGTAGTATTTTGTATAATTGTTCCCGTCGTTACTTTTACTTTTGGTTATATATTAGGAATGAAGCATTACTTTTTAGATTAAGAGAGGCGATAGGTTATGATGAAGATAGATAATCTTATAAAGTTTTATGTTATGTGGTATTTATGTCAAGGCAGGATTCTTGAAGTAGCGTTTAAAGAAGGTGGATGTCGTCTTTGTAGTGCTAATGTATTAGCTGATTTAATAAAAGATGATAAATTAGATAAAGATAAAACTATATCTAGTATATATAGTATAAAGATAGTAGGATAATATGATTGGAATAGTTTTAAAGATAATTTTAATAACATATTACTTTGTAATGGCATCAATAGCAGTATTTTTATATGTAGATAGCAAAGATAGCCATGATAAATGGAATTTGATAATAGTTATTATATTTTTAGTATTTGTTACCTTTGCTATTGGAGTAACATGTGCTCTTGACTTTAGATGGCATGATATTGGAGAAGAGCTTTTGAGATAAAGTAGGTAGAAATAGTGAGAATAGTGAGTGGGTCTGGCCCGATCGGCTACCGAACGGAATTAAATTTTGTCGTCATCGTCTAACCTCATCAATCGCATATGCTCTATCTTTTCTATAGTTAGCTGTAGCTAAAAAAAATATAAAAAAACGCCCTGGGTATCACCCCAGGGCTTTTCTTTGCTTTAAAGCATTAAAAGTTTTTCTCTAAAAAAGCGCGCAATACTTTATCCTCGTCAATATCCTCGGAATCTGTTCCGATCGGGAACGCCGCAAGAGCTTCTGATGCTTTATCCATCATTTTAATGATATCCTTGCTGAAGCGAGCGACATCGAGGTTACTAAGCGACGCGTCGCCATAATATTCACAAAAGAAATCGTTGAGGTGTCTAGTAATGTCTTCCATTGCCGCCTGTTTTTCTGCTTCTCTTTTGGCTTTAGCGAGCTCGGCCTCCTCGGCTTTGCGCTTCTCGTCTTCATATGCTTTAATTGCGCTATTCAGCGAGTCAGCGAGATTTTGCGCGATGTCTTGGGCGCTTTCGCCGGCTTTCAAGCGCGCCAAAATGTCATTTGATGTAAACATAATTATGTCTCCTTTATTATTTTCTATATATATTATATCAAATTTTTTTATAAAAGTCAAAGGGGTAGATGCGGCGACCCGATCGGACACCGATCGGCTAAAAATAGGCCGCATATGTCTGTTCCGATCGGATTCCGATCGGAATGGATTAGGTTTTCGGGCATATGGGTGCGTGTTCCGATCCGACTTTTGTCCTTGAAAAATTCGCATATGCGGTATCCGATCGGAAAAACGGACTCCGCAGGCTCGCCCGCGGGCCGCTCCGTTTTTACGAATTGACTTCGCTTATACGAATTCCCGGGCTGGCCGCACATAATACCCGGGCGCAAGCCCATTGAGAATTATCCCAACAGGCGAGCGTATTTTTCCATATTTTTCTTGTGAATGTTGAACCTGCGCTCACATTCTTTTCTACCTATTTCAGTAAGTCTGATGTCAACTATCTGCGAAGTGACTTCAATTTCATACTCTGGTCGATTTTCTTTGTATTCATCTTTTATACAATAATAAATCATTCCGAAATAATCTGATGTTCTGTAATAATTTTCAAACCCTTTGAGGTAATCAGGAAGACCATCTTTTCCATCTCTTCTTCTGGTAACTCCAGGGATTGGATGATGAATTGTTTTGGTAAAATTTTCTGTTCCTACAACAATGTAATCTCCCTTAAATCTGTAAATACCTTCTACAAGTGACTTCAGCTCTGACTTTTTAACTTTCATTTTATTTTCTCCTCTTTTCTTTTTTTGTTTCTCTCTTGGAACAATTATAGTATAGCAAACCACAGAGCTTTTGTCAATAGGTTTTTTAAATTTTTTTTAAAAATTTTTACCTGGGCGCGAGTCTCACGTAAGATAGTGAGACTCTAAAAATTCTTTAGAACATCCAAGAGCAGCGCCGAACTCCTCACAAACTTCTTTAAGTTCTTTAATTACAACTTCTGTTTTTGTAGGAAGATAATCAAATTCTTTCAGACATTCAAGGTTGTCAGCAAGTGCATACTCAACGATGTCTCTTGCGCTCGTCCAAGCAATGTAAGCAGAATAATCATCAGCGTTATCAATGCGAGCATCAAAGATGTGACGCAAAACTTTTAAAATTTCATCTGGCATTTCTTTCACCTCTCTTTATTAAAACTGAATAAACTTATTATCTTTACTCGCTCGCCATGGATGATTAACGCCCCATTCTTTAAGCAATCTGTAAACTTTAATTCTTTTAATAAATTTTCTCATTTCTTTCACCTCTCTTTATTCTAAATAATCATCATAAATTATAATGTGTAAAGAACATTGTTTAATGATGGGAATGTCTTCGGCTTTCATACCATCCCAAAACTGAAAGAATCCATCATCAGTATAAATGTTATTTTCAATAACGATTCCATTTCGACATTCTTTAATGAATCGCTGAATGTCTTCCATTGTATTAAATACTCTGATGTTATACCAATAATCACTGCTCGCTTTTGTCACAAATACTGTCATGTTTTTTACCTCTCTTTCTTTTGGTAAGTTTATAATAGCACATTATTTGTAAAAAGTCAATACCTTTTTTACAAATTTTTTGCCCGGGTCAAAAGGGGTTAGCAAGCGCCAACCCCAGAGGTATTTACATAAGTGGGAGCATGAGCCAGTTCTTTTTCAAGTCTTGACTTCCAGTATTTTTCCCTGTGGGCTTCGTGGGAAGCCTTGCTTTCTGGTGTATCGTAAGGGTCAAAGGGAGTCAATACAGTTTCAAATTTAACTTCCCATTTGTGGGGCGCAAGCTCTTTTGCTTTTTCGTATTCTCTCTGTGCTTCCTCATAAGAAGTAGTTTCAAAAATTGTAGTTCCTGCGTAGATAAGTCTGTAGCTAAGTTTCGTCATTTTTAAATTCCTCTCTTTCATTTTTTTATTTCTCTCTTGGAACAATTATAGTATAACAAATGTTAATCTATTTGTCAATAGGTTTTTTAAAAAATTTTTTAAAAACCCCGGGCGCTCGGCTCTGGAGTTAATCTCTCCAGAGCCTTCCATCAATTTCAGGTTTTTCTTTCAGGCAAAAAGCGAGAATTTCTTTTTCAATTTTCACATCTTCAAGCCCTGTGTGCGATTCTTCAAAAGTTAAATCTTTTATAATGAATCTGTAAATGATTTCTGCTGTATACCTCTTACACATTCGAGTAGTTAAAAAATCATTGTTGTAGCAAAATTCTGAATACTCGTCATTGTCTTTTAAAACCTCTCTTGACATTTTCAGCGTGTCCCAGATTTCAACACCATAAGGGAAGAAAAATCTGTATTTTGAATTTGTCAGGTATCTCAAAGTGAGATTAAGTGAACGATAATCAAATCTTGCGTTGTGTGCGAAAATTTTTGTTACATGATATTCTTTAGCGCATTTGCGGAAAGCTCTCATAATGTTGAAGAAAGTTTTTAATTCTCTCTTACCTGCTTTTATGTCTTTCCAATACTGCGGAACCTTTTCTGCGAAGTAAGCACTTTCCATTAATTTTTTGTCAAGAAAAATGTCAGCTACAACGTAAGAATGTTCTTCATAAATTTTTCCAGTTTCATCAACGACAGCCCAGCCCACATCATAGCAGAAAGGGTCATCAAGCGAGTTCGCAGTTTCAGTATCAGTTACAATAAATTTTTCCATTAGGTTTACCTCTCTTTCTCTGTCTTACAAGTATTATAATACACGAAAACTTGTAAAAAGTCAAGAGGTTTTTTACAAATTTTTATATAACTTTTTAGTTAAGTGCGCCCGGGCGGAAGACCGCCGATTATTTTTTCGGCAGTCTATGCTTTGTAAGTGTTATAGAATAATCATTTTCTCCTACAATTAAAGAGATTTCTCTTTCTTTATTTGAAATTTTTACAGAAAAATCATCATTTTTTGCTAAAAAGTCAGCAATTTTTGAAATAATTTCCTGTTTTTCTTCATCAGGCTTGCGCTCACGTTTTGCCACACCTTTGACAGTCTTTGTGCCTGTCTTCGTCATTGCCTTGGCATTTTTCTTCTGGTCTGCGGTCAGCTCGAAAAGCTTCGCACCTTTGTCAATGTCTTCATCATCTTTAATAATCTGAATAGCTTCTTCTCTCGAACAATCAAGAGCCTTCATCATTTTAGTAATTTCTTTTTCTGTCATGGGATTACCACTCCTCTCTTTATTTTCTATAGTAATTATACCAAAATTTTTGTAAAAAGTCAATAGGAAAATTTAAAAAGTTAGCCCCCGGGCGCTGAAGCGCAAGGGAAAGGAGACCTTGCGCCCAGCTAGAAAGAAAGGAGGAAAACAATTATAAGACTATTGAGTCGGGGCAGTGGGAGTTGAACCCACAGCGAGTTAGCTAAACTTGCGTCCCCATTTACCCCATTCGTCTGCGCAGACTGGCTGTTTCAGTTGCCTTTAACCCAAGAACTTGAGGAAGCTTACTCCTATTATCAAAAGAGGGACTCATAGTAGCCCAGTGATGAGTGTGGGACTTGTGTTTTACGAACGACAAGTGCGTGAGTTTAATTAGGTTTGCTTTCCTTTGATGATTATAGTGTATCACACTTTTGAAAGTTTGTCAAGGGGTTTTGAAAAATTTTCTTACTGTTTTTATACTTTTCAGTACCGCTATCTGTCGTGGCTTTTCTCTGCCCTCTTGACTATTATAGTGTATCATAGTTTCAAAGATTTGTCAAGAGGTTTTTTAAACTTTTTAACTCATTATTATGTTTAAGTTTCGAGGTTACGTTTCCGATTTCCAGAGTGTTGTTTCTGTTCCACCACCTCTTCCTCTTGACAATTATAGTATAGCAAAAGACTCTTAAAATGTCAATTAACTTTTTGGTTATACCACCCGGGCGCACAAAAAAGAGCCTCTCGGCTCTTTAATGATTAAATCTGATGTAATAATCTAGCCAATTCACACCAAAGTATTCTATCATTTCTTTTTCATACTCTGGATAATTTTCCATAATAGATATTTTATAAATAGTGTCATAGTCAAGAATAGCGACCCATTCATTTGGATAATCTATTTCATTTCCGCATTTGTTAAAACGAAAATTATCCAGTAAGAAATTCATTGTTTCTTGACGTTTGATAATTTTTTGTGCTTGTGAAAGAAGAAGAAACTGGTCTCCATAAATTGGAGTTATGTAAAAATCTGTAACTTTTGTTCCACTTAATTTAGGTTCAAATTTCATTTATTTTACCTCTCTTTCATCTTTTGGAGCAGTAATGCCACATTACAACAATTCCTGTAAGAACTCCTAAAATATAAAATACTAAACACCATTCGCTCATTTTTATTTATCCTCTTCCTTTCCAAACAAAATTTTTCCACTTACAGCAATTCTTATTGCTTTTACTTTTAAATAAGTTTCTCTTATAACTTGTCTGGTATCATCTAATCCAATGTCAGTAATCATTTCAGTGATTAATTCATCTATTTTCTTTTTATACCATTTAACTTCTTCTTCATGTGCCTTTTTTGCTCTGTTTTCTTTAATAAGTTCTAAACACATTTTTTCTTCTTCAGCAGTTAATAAATATCCTTTTATTTCACTCATTTTATTTACCTCTCTTTCTTTAGTTATACTATAGCACATTTAAAAAACTTTGTCAATAGGTTTTTTAAAAAATTTTGCGCCCGGGCTTTTTGGGGTATCACTTAAAAAGTGATGACCCCATAGAGAGCAAGGAGGAAATAAACATTTAAAGCTACATTTGCCAAGTGCATCAGCAAGCCATTTATTCGCCTGTCAGTAGTCAAGTCTTTGATTACTCCAATCGTAGCGACCGCAAGACCAAACCAAGAAATTGAAAGTCCATAAATCATTATAAGAATTACATTTACTACAGTGATGAAGCATCTCAAATCATTCCATTCAAACTTGTAATCCTCTTCAATTCTAAAAAATTTCTTCATTTTTAATAATCCCTTCTTTCTCCTATTTTCTTCAGTATTTTAGTAAATGTCAAGATACCTACTTCAACAATAGTGCAAATTGCTAACGCTTTTCCGACAGGGCAACCAACCAGAAACAAAATTGCTAAAACTAAAATTACAACATCCATTTTATTTACCTCTCTTTCATTTGATGAATTAAGTATAGCACATTAGGAATTATTTGTCAATAGGTTTTAAGTGATAAAAAGAAAATTTTTTAAAATTTTTAGAGTATCTTCTAACTAAATACCATTTACCAAATAAGTGAATAGTGGTGTAACCATTATTTTTTAATCTTTCTATTCTATCCATTTTTATTGTTCCTTTCATTTGATGAATTAAGTATAGCACATTAGAAAGATTTTGTCAACACTTTTTTGCCCGGGGACTTCACCGCATTAAAGCGGTGAAGTAAGGAGGACTTATGCTAAATTTTTGAGGGTTTCAATTATGTCGTGGACATCATACGCTTTTCCATTCCAGTTTTCTCTGTTTCCCTCTTCATCATCAAAGAGGATGTCAGCAGAACTTTCGCAGACGATGTTTTTATCTGTTCCATAACTTACAATTTCTACAAAGTCAAAGTGAACGCTTTTAAGATGTTTCTTGAGCCAATACATTTTAGCTTCTTTGACTCTTTCATCATAATCTTCGTTGCTACCTTTAGCAAGCCAAGAGATAATGCCGATTTCAAATCCTAATCTCTGAAGCTTGTTAAGTATTCTCGCAAGGCTGTTAAGATTTACAAGCGCTGTAGCTTCTTTGTAGGGGGTTTCATCGTGATTGATAAGCATTGCGAGCCAGTTATCAACTCCGTAAAGATTAGCTATTGTTCCATCCATGTCAAAACAAATTCTCATTTTTATTCCTCTCTTTCTTTTTCTATAATTATAATACAACAAAATTTTAAAAATGTCAATAGGCTTTTTCATTACTTTTTGGTTATACCCGGAAATTAGCAACAGCCTTTTAAGCTGTTGCTAAATACTCATTGACTACTTTATTAAATGTTTGCGTTGGAATGTCAAATCCAAAAAATCTGTCGTTCTTGTGAAATGTTTCTGGGCGTCTTCTGATAAAATAGGCTCTTGAATGAGATTCTGCTCCCTCAGCTGGAATTACTCCACAATCAATAACAGAACACATTTCAGCTGTTTCAATGTCAAGTCCATGGTCTCTGTAATACTTAATTTCTTCTTTAAGTCTTTTTTCTGGAAGTCTTGTCGTTGTTCCCACTTTCGAACAAACAAGTTCTCCTGTCTTTGAGTAAAACTTGAAGAGATAACACAACTGTTTTCCACCTCTTAAAACTGCTTTAGTTTTTAAAGTAATGTGGTAAAAAGTTTCTTTTGCTTTTGTTAGCAGTTTAGCAAATTTTCTTACATAAGCTTTGATTGTTGAAACTGCGTATCCAGTCCATTTAGAAATTTCATTACCTGTAAAGCCATTTTCATTAAGATAGACAACCTGCATCCTCTTCATTTCTGTCGTTTCAAAGTTCTGAAATACATCAATTTTTTTTGCCATTTTTAAACCTCTCTTTCTTCATTTGACGTATTTATCTTAACATGACTTAAAGCAAATGTCAATACTTTTTATTACAACTTTTTAGTTGTGTGCGGCGAGCACCCGGGCGGAAATTCGCATTTCCGAATTATACATTGGAAACGCGATTTCCCCATTTTTTATAGTAGTGGGCGAGTCTTGCGAAAACTTTTTTCTGAAACTGCCAACACTGAAGAGTATTTTTTTCGAGGTATTCAATAGCCCATTCATTCGCCGCACGTTCAGAGGGAAGATTTGTATAAAATTCGTTTAACTCTTCTTGTGATTCAAATGAATCAAGTATAGTATCACGAATTATCATTTCCTCAAGCAAATCTTTTTGCGGAATTGTTGGGAGTGTTTTGTAATGTCCGATTTCGTGAAGCAGAGAATAAATGAAGTAAAAGGGGCGAATGTCGCAATTATACTTTTTGTTGATACATTCAGCAAACATTTTGTCGGCTTGTGAATGATAAACTGAATAGGTAATTAAGTTTAATTTGGGGTAGAACGCAAATTCTCTTGCTTCATTGTTAATTGCGCGATCTACTCCGAATTTCCGCACGTATTTCGTAATGAACTTATCAAGCGTATCTGTTTTTTTCTTTCCCATTGTAACACCTCTCTTTCATGCTTTTACTATAGCACATTGGAAGAGTTTTGTCAACCACTTTTTTAGTGGTTGACGCAATTAAATACTACTATACCAACTGAAAGAGTTAAAAGAATAATTTTCTGAAAATACATTTTTATTTCTCCTTTCTGTGCTTAATCAGCTTTACTGTGTAGCTTTCACCCTGATAAGTGAAATTCATTTCTGCTTCAGTCTTGAGTGGTTCGACCTCTGCGCCCAGACCTTCAAGCAGAACTTTGTGGCAATCCATCAGATGCTTTTTAGTTTCATCAATCTTTCTTTCTCTTTTGGTTTTAGGTTTGGTCTGTTCTGACTTTTCGTATCTCTTGACCTCTTTTTCACCCATCTCCATTTTTGCCATTTCAGTAGCTTCATCCATTGAAACAGGCTCGCCATCTTTAGCGAATTCATCATAGATTTTCTGTGCTAACTTTTCAAGTTTAGTCATTCTTATCACCTCTCTTTCTATAACTCATTATAGACTATTGGATTGTGATTGTCAATACCTTTTTTAAAATTAACCTATAACTTTTTGGTTATAGGCCCGGGCGATTATCAGCCCCTTTTATAGAACTGATAATTTTCTGCGAAAGTATACTGATACTTAAATCCGAACTTTTCAAATACGTGGCACATTACAGGGTTGTCATTCCAAGGAGTAGCACCAAGATTTTCAATACCAAGAGCAACAACAAAATTGATTAAAGAAGAAGCAACACCTTTGCCTTTTGATTTATTGGAGTAAACGCACACTCTTTTGATTGCGGTGTAATTCCAGTTTGTTTCTTCAACAATGGCGCAAGAGCCAAGTAACTTTCCATTTTCTTCTGCTACTACCAGACGACCAAGCGCAACATCTGTCTTTACATGATTGGAGTTGTTGTAATCCATTTTTTTATTCTGTATCGCACGAATAATTCTTATTGTATCTTTTTCATTAGCAAATCTGATTTCCATTGTCTTTCCTCTCTCTCTTTTGGTAATTATACTATAGCACACTTTGATTAGATTGTCAACAACTTTTTTCAAAAACCCGGGCGCCAAGTTAGCCCAGGCTAACTAAAGCGCAAAAGAAAAAGGGAAGCTTACGCTTCCCTTTTCTCTGACCCTCAAGCGAGGGAGAAGTAAGCTTTGCGCTTAATCTCTTCACGCTTGATGAGTTCAGCCTTGTAAAGTGCTGACACCAGAGCTGTAGCTTTCTGGTTTGAAGCTTCGCCCAGAGCAGGCACACCAGCCATAATCTCTGTTACTGTATGCTTCTCACCATCAGCGAGGAAGTTGAGGATTTCAGCCTTGATGGCTTCATTCTCTTTCTGAGCCTTTGAGGGTTTGCGCTCGCCAGCGTTACGCTTTGCGACTGAAGCTTTCAGAGCCTCAAGCTTTTCCTTTACAGCTTCATCAGATACAGCGTTGATAGCAACTTCAAGAGCAGATACATAAGTGAGTTTCGTCATGGTAGATACCACCTTTCTTAAAATGTTTTGTTTTGTTTGTTTCTGTAGTTATTATAACAGGTTTTCAGTTCTTTGTCAAGGGGTTTTTTGAACTTTTTTTATTTTTTTTCTTGCCCCCTTGGGCGATGTTCCTGTCCCTCTTGACATTATCATTGTAGCACATCTGGCTTTTTTTGTCAAGGGGTTTTTTTATTTTTTTTCGAGATTCTTTTAACCTTCGCTCATGGAGTGCGCGCCCTCGGAAGTTCCTCGGCTATCTCTCCCCTTGACAATTATTATAATACACTATTTCGGGATAAAATACAATAGGCAAAATGCCTAAAATTTTGCCGAAAAAATTGGGTAAACTGCCTCTTGACGAAAACACCGCTCGCGCGCAGGCCAGAATGGTCGCGCGCGGGCGGTCCGAAGGAAGCCAATAAAAAAAGGACTTGAAAAAGTCCTTTTTAGCAGTCGAAATCGTAGCACCCCATGTAAGGATTGAAGCCACATTCATCTACATCCTCGTAGTAGTCTTCATCCTCTTCCTCTTCGTCCTCTTCCTCGAAGCCGAACATACGCTTCCAGCAATCAGGACAGGTGCCAGAGATTACCATCTCTCGCTCTTCGGGGGTGAGATAGGAAAAGGCTTCCTGTGCCAGTTTTCCCTCATTAACCCATTCCCAGTAGTCAACAACGTTGACAAGAATGGTGGTTTCTTTTCCGCAGAAGGGGCAACGAGTATTAACTTCAAAATTAAGGTTCTTCATTTTAATTTCCTCTCTTTCTTGATTTCTGTAATTAGTATAACACAAGTTTTTTAATTTGTCAATGGTTTTTTCTAATTTCTGCTATAAGTTTTTTAAGAATTTCATAATTCTTTGATGGAATTAAAAAATACATAAATGTGTATTTTGATTTAGAGTCAACTATAGTTTTACGCCATCCAAAAAACATGTTCCAAAGAAATGAATGACCCTCACAATAAGCAAGAAGAATGTTCTGGTCGACCTTGTCCCAAACACCAACTTCTAAAAATCCTAATTTTGAATTAAATGCGACCATTTTTAAATCCTCTCTTCCTTAATTTCTGTAATTAGTATAACATACCTTTTTTAAAATGTCAATAGATTTTTGCGGCGCCCGGGCAAACGAGAGTTAGGCCTAGCTAACCCTCTCGATAATCTCGCCCCACATGTGATGCTTTTTTATAAAAGCGCAGGCTCTTGCGATAGTATTAAAAGGCCCATGCCAGTAACCAGATAAAAGATTTTTAACGTAGTATTTCATTATTTTAATCCTTTCAAAATTTCAATTATGTTTTCAACATCGAAGGAAACCCCACCCCATTCATTTCGATTTCTTTCCTCATCATCAAAAAGAATATCCATTTCAGAATGGCGGAAAGTATCTTTACAAATTCCATACGAAACAATGTTGATTTCATCAAACCTAACTGAAGGAAGATGCTTTTTCAGCCAATTCATTTTTGCGTTAGTGACCGCCACATTGTATTCAGGGGTCGCATTTTTTGACAGCCATGAAATGATTTCAATTCTGAATCCCTTTTCAGAAAGTGAATTCAAAATCCGAGCCAGAGCAGACAGGCGCAGAAGGGGTCTAGCATTTTCATACGGAAAAGCGTCCGCCGCAAGCAAATAATCAAGCCAATTTTCAACACCATACAGGTCTGCGATAGTTCCATCCATGTCGAAGAAGATAGTTCTGTTTTTCATTTTAAATCCTCTCTTTCTCTTTCTACTGGTATTATAGCACATTAAAAAGTATCTTGTCAATACCCAATTTAAAATTTTTTCCCGGGCGCGAATCCGCAAATGCGGACTCACTTTGGAAAGGAGGAAAAAGAACATGAAATCAAACACAATCAATTCGAGCGGGAGTAGATGGATTCGAACCATCATTGAATGGTTAACAGCCATTTGTTCTACCTTTGGACTATACCCCCAAGGTTGCGGTTTTAAGGGATGACCGCAAACCCTTTTCCTCACGCGAGGGAGAAATAAGCCTTGCGCTTGATTTCCTCTCTCTTAATGAGTTCAGCCTTATACAGAGCCGAAACGAGGGCAGTTGCTTTCTGATTGGAAGCCTCTCCGAGGGAAGGCACGTTAGCCATAATTTCAGTCACAGTATGCTTTTCACCATCGGAAAGATAATTCAGAATTTCGGCTTTAATTGCCTCATTCTCTTTCTGAGTTTTAGTGGGCTTGTGGTCGCCCTTGTTGCGCTTCTCAACAGAAGCCTTAAGAGCTTCGAGCTTCTCACGCACTTCAGCATCAGATACAGCATTGATAGCAACTTCCAGAGCAGATACATAAGTCATTTTTGTCATAATACATTACCTCTTTCTTTTTTTTTGATTTTTTTGTTTTGTTTCATCTTACATTGTTATTGTAGCACACCTTGGGAAGATTGTCAAGCACTTTTTTTATTTTTTTTAATTTTTTTTGTTTCGCTTACTTGTTTACCTCTTCCCTTGGAACAATTATAGTATAGCACAGCCCTTTGAAAAAAGCAACCCCTTTTTTGAAATTTATCTATAACTTTTTGGTTATGGCGCCCGGGCGATTCTCACTGAGTCTGAACCCAGTGAGAAGCAATGCGAGTTGCCACATTCGCCGCATCGAGCCAGCCAACCACCGAATCCATTTCGGCCTCTTCATCGGTCAGCAGACCCATGATTTCGAGGAGTCCCTCATCACCACCATAAGAAAATTCGTGGCAGATTACGTCGCAGACACATTCTGCTTTTGAGGGATACCACACTTGCTTTGAGTGGGTGAAACTGTGTTCTGTTACCTCGAAAGGAATACCTATATTTTCAAGAGTTGCAATAAGAAGTTCCATCTGTGTCATTTTAAAATCCTCACTTTCTTTTTTGTTTTTGAGGTTAGCGCCCTATTCGCAAACATGAGCCAGAGTCTTTGTCGTGTCCCATATCCCTACTGGTAGGGCGCCTTGCCTCTCTTTGTATCTTTATATTACCATATGTCTTTCAGCTTGTCAAGCGTTTTTTTCGCTTCAGGCGGCTCTTTCTTCGAGCCACCTGAGCATCTTTCCGCTTTCCTTGCGACATTTGATTTTCATTCTGCCACCGTTCTTTTTGCTCTCACGTTCTGTGGTGCAGAAGGTGTAGACGAATTTTTCAAACTCGTTGAGGCTCATTTCATAGACCTCATATTCCTGTGTCACATAGGCGAATGTGTCGCTGTGGACTTTGGACTTGAAGAGGTTCCATATTGCGTCAAAGTCCTCGAGTCCCTGGCAGAGACTTCCGCTCATCAGCGTGAAGGATGAAGCCTTGACCGATATGTTCGCAGAACCTGTTTCGATATCAGACCCCTTGTCGTATGCGCCATTGTCGTGGCTTGTGCGGATGATTCCATAATAACGGCATAAAGCCCACTCTCTATTGATACCCTCGTTGTTTGACATAACCATTTTGTTAATTCTGTAGTGTTTCATTGTGTTGTCCCCTTTCCTTTATCTTATGGCTAAATTATAGCGCATCCGGTCGGAAAAGTCAACCCCTTTTTTGAAAAAAATTAAATTCGCACTATTTCACAAATTGTCAGACAATTTCAGCACTCAACCGAGGTGGCTGCTAACGCTACAGTCCTTTACCACGGTGAAGTGTAACGCTTTAACGCGCTAAAGCTAATTAACGAAGTAGGCTACTTTAACGATTTACCACTTTACCATGGTGAAGCGCCGCAGTTTCGGGATTTAACGCGTCAGCGCTTTAGCACGGTGAAGTGCTAACGTTTTTTCGCTTTAACGCGGTGAAGTGGAAAACCGGCCGCCCGGAGTCCAGGTCGGCGGTGGGCGGCCGGCCGATTTGCCTTGGCGGATTTTCAAGCGAAATCCGCCAAGATGGTTTCTATGGAAGCTGCATCCTCTTCTCGGCACTCGATTTTGATTTCCATCCAGTTCATCTCAATCGGGGTGGTCTCCACGAAGCAGGGGAAGCGATTTGCGATTGTCTCAAGTGCGGTGTAAAGCTCGTTGGTGTTCTCTGCGAAGATGTCGATTGTTCTCATTTTTAAATCCTCCTTTTATCTCTCTTTCTATTATAGATTATAAACGATAAACCCCGGAATGTCAAGCATTTTTTGAAAATTTTTTAAAAAATTTTTTCTTCAACTCCACTAAAAAAAGAGTATCCATGCAGACGCTTTGCGTTGACTCTTTACTGTCAGGATGCTCTTTTTCTGTTGGTGTGGGAAGGTGGCTCTTCTCTTTCGAGTGACACTGAATTTCACAAGTCCCCTTACAAGCTCTTATCAGGTCTTACTGCGGCATCTTGCGCCTTGGGCCTTTGCCCTTGCCTTACCTTCTGAAATCATTATAGCACTCTGTGCTTGATTTGTCAATAGGTTTTTTAAATTTTTTTAAAAATTTTTTTCTGGCGAGGGGTCTTACCGACTCTCGTGGGTCTCACGTGTGAGCTTTCGCTCCCGAGCCGCCTCTCACGCTTTGCCCCTGCTTTAAGCTTGTCGAGCACCAGAATTTTTTTGAGGGTAGGTGGGGAATTGCCATCCCTCGTGCCTGTATTCTCTCGCGCCCTACATCCCCAGGCTATGGCGCGGCGGTTCTTCCGCTACTCCTATTCGGTTTTTATCTCGGCGGGTCTCTCATAGCTCTCGCTCCTTTCCTCATCTTCTGTAGTTATTATAGCACTTGGATTTGGATTTGTCAACCCCTTTTTTAAAATTTTTTTATTTTTTTCTGACCCCTCGGAGGGCTTTTCAGCCCTCCTCCTCGGTGGAGTCCTCGTAGAACTCCTCGAGGGTGATGCCAGCGAGGGCGAGCATCTCGAGGAACGATGCTCCGAACACCTCTGCCGCAACCATGGGATCCATCTCTTCGTAGTTATTCATCATCTTTTTGTCCTCCTTATTAGGTGTGTTCTTGTCTCTTTCTGATTATAGATTATCACAATCCCGGCTCTTTGTCAATACCTTTTTTCAACTTTTTTTTATTTTTTTTGGAGTGGCTCAGGAGCAGAACTCCTCCCAAGCCGCCCACTCGTCCTCCTCCCAGAGGGCGAGGTCTTGCCACTTCCACATGTGGGAGCGGAACGCCTCACGGCAGCTCTGGGAGACCTTTATTGCCTTGAACCACTGCTCTGCCTTGTGGTTGTTGAGGGTTGCTGTGATGTCGGTTGCGATTGTGATTGTCATCATTTTGAAGTCCTCCTTATTAGGTGTTCCTGTCTCTTTCTGATTATAGTATAGCACAATCCCGGGAAAAGTCAACCCCTTTTTTAAAATTTTTTTAAAAAATTTTCGCAGGTTGGACTTGTTTCTCTTTTTTTTAAAAAAGAGCAGGTTGGATGTTTGCGCCCGTCGCTTCTGCTCCGCCTCTCCCTGTCTCTGATATTATAATAACATAAAAGGGGTTGAATGTCAACCCCTTTTTTAAATTATAACCCACAAATTTTACCAAATGGAAGAAGTCCTAAAACCATAGCAAACCATACCAACCAACGCCATTGAACTTTAAAATAACCATTTTCATCAGTATCTTTAGCATGAAGTATCGCCCATACAGTAACTAAACCCCAAACCAATACATAAACTACCATTAAACCTTTCATTTATTTTCCCTCTCTTTCTTTTTCTATAATTATAATAACACAAAAGAGGTTGATTGTCAACCCCTTTTTTAATTATTTTTTTCATTCCATACATAAGTTAATTTATTACTTACAAATTCATAGGTCACATCTGTAGTTTTGTCTTCTATCCACATTTCATCGAGATAATTCCATTTTTCAATGTTGAGTGTGTGTCCGAGCCTTTCCAGAATTGTTTTAAACATTTTGAATTCATCCATTTTTTATTCCTCTCTTTCCTTTTTCTGTATTTATAATAGCACAAAGCAGACCGGATTACAATAGGCAAAATAGACAAAGTGTGGTTTCAGGATTTGTGTATTTTTTCGCAAATTTTTTCGATTTTCCTCTTGACATGCGGCGGGCTGGTGTGGTATAATTTTCGAGCAGCCCACAGCCGTGCCCGGGTGCCATTTGTGCGGCCGCCCTCGCCGCACATAAAAAAAGACTCACTTTGTGAGTCTTTTCAGTTCTGCTTTTTTGTTCTCAAGTTCTTTTTTTAACTCTTCAATTTCGCTTTCAAGTCTTTTGATTTTTGCCTGTTTTACTTTTTCTTTTCTGTATTCTTCAACAGTCAGCCCAGCTTCAGCGGCTTTTCTTTCTTCATTTGCTTTTCTTCTGGCTTTAGCTTTTTCTCTCTTTTCTTCTTCTTTTTTCAGATAAGCTTCTATCCGAGCATTTTCTGCTTCGATTTCTTCAAGAGACCTTATCCACTTTTCATTTACTACATAACCATCTTTTCTGGCTTTTTCACTTGCTTCTTCTTTGCTGTTGGCTTCAATGTCAAGTTTTTCAACATGGTAGTTATAATAGCCATCCATCATCTGAATGTAATCTTCATCTGTCATTCTTTCTACTCTGTAAATCGCCATTGTTTTTTTCCACCTTTCTTTTTTTGGTTTATTTCCCTCTTTCTGTAATTATAATACCATAGACCGGGCTTTTTGTCAACACTTTTTTTAAAAAAATTGGAAGTTTTTAAGCTTCCAATTTTTTAAGTTCTGCTTTAAGTTCTCTTGCTTCTTTGTAAAGTCTTGAGATTGTTTCTTTATCTTTAGCACTCCATCTGTCTATCATGTGAATCATGAACTGATGCTTTTCGTTCTCTTCGAGTCTTTTTTCGATTTCCTGTCTTGTCATTGTTTTGTCCTCTCTTTCTTTTGGTGGTTTGTTTTCTTCCCTCTTTCTGATTATAGTATAGCACATTTCCGGGAAATGTCAATAGGTTTTTTAAAAATTTTTTAAAAAAATTAAGAGCCTTTCGGCTCTTAAATTGTGTCCCATTTGTTACCAGTTAATTTTTCGAATGCTGTTTTTAATGCTTCGTATTCATAGAAAAGAACATTTTTTTCTGCGTTCAAGGTGCATAGTATTTTATTCTTTTCTGTTATTTCTTTTTCTATCTCTTTAATCTTTGTGGCTAATATTTTGTTAGTCATAATATCCTCTATAATGTTTGCTGTTTTCATTTTTTATACCCTTTCTTTATTTTTTTGTGTCGCACCTTGACTTATTTGTCAAGGTGCTTTTTGAAACTTTCAAGGAACATCAGCAGTGTGGCTTCGTCAAATTTGTTTGCCATCTCTTCTTCGGTGCTTCCCATCAGATGGTATCCGTTGTTTACCAGTTCTTTTACGATTTCGAGTTTTGTCATTTTTTTGTCCTCCTGTCTCTTTCTGATTATACTTTATCACATTCCCGTTGATTTGTCAACACTTTTTTTAAACTTTTTTTATTTTTTTAAGCGAATGGATTGTTGACTTTTTTCATCATTTCTTTGTATTCTTTTTCTTTCTTTTCTCTTACTTCTTTGTTATCTTTGAAGTATACCATGTCCATGTGAAGCTGATTGAGTTTTTTGATTTTATCTGCGAATGTCATCATCTTTTTTTCTTCCTTTCTGTTTGGGTTTGTTCCCTCTTTCTGATTATAGTATAGCAAAACCCGTGCGATTTGTCAACACTTTTTTTGAAAAATTTTTAAAAAAATTAAAGAGCCTTTCGGCTCTTTAGTTGTGAGCGAGTTCCTCATCATCTCTGTAGAGATAGGTCATTCCATAGGTTTTGTTTTCTTTCAGCTGATTGAAGACCTTGAGCGCTTCTTCATAGCTTTCTCCGACGTATTCCTCTACTACATAGAGACCATCGACCAGAACCGTGTAAGTTGCTTTCTTTTCCATTTTGTTTTCTCCTTCCTGTGTGAGGTTCTTTTGTTCCCTCTTTCTGATTATACTTTATCACATTCCGGGGTCTTTGTCAATAAGTTTTTTAAAATTTTTTAAAAAAAAATTAAAGAGCCTTTTTTGGCTCTTTAATACTCTCTGAATTTCCCGATTTCAACCTCTTCAACTATTACGCTGTCGCTTGTTATTCCGAAGCTGTTTGTTGTTCTCTCATTGTGTTCTGCGAAGTATTTTTCTGCGTCTTCTTTATTGATGAAGTATGCCATGTATCTGCCGTAGTCGTCGCTGGTTTTTACGATGTAGATTTTGTTGTTTGTCATTGTTTTGTCTTCCTTTCTGTTTTTGTTTTGTTTGGTTTGTTCCCTCTTTCTGATTATACTTTAACACATCTCCGGGCATTTGTCAACACTTTTTTTGAAAAAATTTTATTTTTTTTATTCCTTAAAAAAGAGCAGGTTGAGTGTTTGCGTCCTGCGGTGTCCTCTCCATCTCCCTCTTTCTGATTATAGTATAGCAGCAGTTCGCTGATTTGTCAACACTTTTTTATAAAAAAAAGAACCTTTTTGGTTCTTTTTTAAAAGTGGAAATGGAGCGGGCTTGCGGGGTTGCTCGGATTTGCTACCCATTTTACAACATCGAGTGTTTCTTCGGAACTCTGTCCTCCACACACGTTGTAAATGATAAGTCCTACTACTAAGCCGATTATTGCGATGATTGCGATTACTATCTCAAGGTCGTGGTCTGCGATGAACCATTTGATTTCTTTCTTTAACATTTTTGTGTCCTCCTGTCTCTTTCTGATTATACTTTAACACAACCCGGTCTATTTGTCAACCCCTTTTTTTGAAATTTTTTTAAAAAAAATAGAGGTCTTTTCGACCTCTTATTTCACGTTCAGAATAATGTCATCGTAAATTAAAGTGGTTTCCATGTCGTTCATTTTCAGTGTTACTTGCTGTCCTGTTGTGTATCCTTCTCCAATGAACGTCCATTCTTGACCTTGCGAGTCAACGCACACGACCTCGTCGCCCCACACGTGCGTCACTGTAGCCTCTCTGTCATACTGGTGAAGCTTCGAACACACTCCAAAGATAGAACCAATTACAACCAACATTACAACCAATGCTCCCACTGTCTTCATTATTTTACTCATCATAACCCCTTTACCTCTCTTTCTGCTATCACTATACCACACAACAACCGTCTTGTCAAGCATCTTCTGCTAACCTTTTAGTATCTCTCTTGTTAGCCTTTCTGTCATAGTCCTTTTTGCTCTTGTGTGTGATTGTGCCTGTCCTCATGTTGTCGACAACTCTCTGTGCCTTGTAGTATCTGGCAAGCGCCTTCTTGCTCATACCCTTCTTGCGAAGCTCTTCTATCCTCTCTGCCTTACTCATTAGCTTGTCCTCCTCTTCTCTTTGTGCTTACAGTATAGCACACTCGCGCGCCCTTGTCAACCCCTTTTTTTAAATTCGTCTATCCGTATTCTGTAGAACCGAAGCCACTACGTATTTACGAAGCGCCCACTATTTAATCAAGTAGCCTACTTCATCAATTAGTGAGCTGTTAGCACTCTCGCCCGGTGGCTGCTAACGCTACGGTTCTCTGCCACGCTGCCACTTCACCGCGGTGAAGTGTGGCACTGTGGCGCTTTACCCTGATGAAGTGTAGCGCTTCACCGCGGTGAAGCGCTAACGCTAATTAACGAACTCGGGATGTTGAACGATTAGTGGCTGGCTGGTGCTTGCCCGCCGCGAATTGCCATAGGCACACAGCGCCCCAAACACGGCGCCCCCACAGCCGTAGGCGCGCCGACGCACAAGCTTTCTCTGTGTATGTATGTATGTGTAATACATGTTATCAATGTGTTGTTATGTAATTGATTGCGTGTGAGTGTGTTGTGCCTCACTGTTGTGCCTTGCTTGTGTGTTGTGTGTATGTGTATCTCTTACGTTGTGCTCTTTCTCTCGTTGTGTTGCGCCTGGCTGCGTGGCTGGCTAGCCCTTGGCCCTCTATACCTCTCTACATGCTTAGGTGTTTGCGGCTACACCATTCATCGGTTCAACTAACCTAAAAGAGCTTTGAGTCTGTTCTGCCGCACACTCTCCAAAGACTTTCTTGTTGTGTTATTGCTTTACTGTTGGTTTCAGGATAGGCAATCTCTCCAGTAGATAAAATAAACAAACCATCTGCGGCAAAGCCCTCACATTTTTCTTTCTCGCGCATTATAATACTCATACATCTACATTATTTCCTTCTCTGTTGGTTGTGTAGATGTATGAGCATCATTGTGTCAGTGATTTATTACTACTGTTGGTTATTCTTAAGAGGTCTGTGACCTGTAGTAAGCAAGAGACTTGATGATTAGGCCTGTCTTACTCACTCTTTTGGTTGTTTATTATTTTTTCCTCAATGCCCACGGTGTTTGTTGATTCTTTTATTGGGGGTGGGGTGCGGGGTGGGTAGGCCTTTGTCTCTCGCTCGCCCAGAAGAACGCTGTATACTTTTTTGTCTTTTTTTTGAGATAAAACCGGGGGTATGTTTCGTGAAAATTTTTTAAATTGTCTGACAATTTAATTTGGTCTGGCACATACTCTCCCTAAACCAATTTCAAATTCGAAAAAACGATCAATCCCTAACCAGAACATTCTCATCAATCATTTCAATATCATCCTGATTGACCCATTCATATTTCCAGCTCCAACTCCACATCCTATAATTTACTTCTGGCTTATTACATCCATCCCATGTCACACTAATACCAGAAATTTTATCATGTCCGATTTTTTCAGTATCTTTAAAGACCCTAGCAACTTTTTCCCCGTCACACTTGGGACAAATATACTCTTCTCCATCATTCCCAGTAATCCAACCTCTTCCAGAGCAGCAAGGACAGGTATCAAGACTAGTATCCCTTTCCATATATTTAAAACTTACTTCATCGCCAATAGCATATTTTATCTCAACTAACATACCGCCCCTCAATTCGCCAAACTAAATTTCACTTGATTTTCATCAACATAATCATGCTCGATCCACCACTTGTCATTTGCGCGAGCCACTTTATATCTAATTACATTTCTTTTACAATAATCTTCTTGAAAATACTCATGAATCTCAATATCTTCAATTTTTCCAGTAACCTCACTATCATAACTTTCCCATCGGTCAATAACTCTAGCTCCATGGCAACTAGGACATTTATATTCCTGCCTATCTTCTCCAATCACATATCCTTTGCCGCCACAGCATTTACAATTACTGGAAATTTGTCTTCTTTTAGGAATATCATAAACAATGATATCCCCAACATCATATTTCGTCTTTATTTCCATTTATTAGCACCTCTGGAACATCTAATCCCAATTCATTCAAAACTTCTGCGGCAATCTTATACCGAGGGTCTATTCCATGATTTTTCTTAATTAAAATATACTGCGGCTCCCCATCATAAATAAGGCTACCAAATTCTACGGTATCCCCTAGTTCAATTCCAAGAGACTTACGAAGTTGGGAAGGTATAGATAACCTTCCCACTCCATCTACTTTTCTTACCGCATCATACATTTCAATTGTATAAATTTTTTCTTTACTTAATAAAACACTCACTTGCGGCCTCCAGCTCACGCGATTGTTAGGACTCGACACTTTCGTCGGTCGAGCTGGCGTCCGCATTAATCACAAGTCCATCGGCTCCATTCGCTAAATCATCAACATTGTTCTGCTCTGTCTCCATTTTAGAAACAAGGCAATAAACATGCCAAACAACGCCTTCTTCATCTTTTTCGCTTCCTACATAAAGCGCATCCTGAAGAATTCTAGCATCATCGCCCTCAAGTTTCCAACTTGATTCAACTCTAAAAAACTCAAGATGATTCTCTTTATCAAGAGTGTCATCAACCACTACCCAGACTTTAGGAAGTCCATACTGGAGTTTAGTTGACAGAATCTGCCGCACTTTTCCTGTAAAGTTTCCCGGCACATCACATTTTACAAAACTTATCATTCTTTCTTTTGGCCTTTCTTTTTCTCTTTTTCACGCTGATACCATTTCTCAATGTATTCATCTTCAATAGAAGACTGCTTCATACAACAATACAAAAATAACAAAAAACAAACAATTAAGGGTATTCCCAAAACAACAAATATCATAAAATAAAATCTCTTTTCTTTATCTTACAAATATATTATAACAAAAAATTTGTAAAAAATCAATAAAAGTATCAAATAGTTTGGCCCAAATTATACTTGACTTCTAGAAAAATTTTTAGTATAATTGGAGTAATGGAGGTTAAAAATGATTAAATTAGATTACACAATAGACTCTCCAGAAGAAAGAAAAGCATTAGTCGAAAAAATTTTAGAGGAAACTCCAAATCCGACTCCTCAATATCTAGAAATTTTAGCTGACTATTTAGTTCTTTGCATGGAGAAACAAGAGAGAAAAGAACGTAGAATGCTTACAGAAAATCGAATGGCGACAATCAATAAACGTGAAACATCATTCGAAGGTCTTGTTTCCCAATTTGAAAATGGCGAAGATGGAATATATAATTTAATTACAGAAAATAAAAACATAATTTTTCAACCGAAGATAACAATTACTAAAAAAGATGTAGAAGAAATACCTTTCTTAAAATAGATTCGTGAAGCTATTAAATTTTGGGAAGAAAAGGCGAAGACTGCGACAGGACGCAATGCCTTTATAATAAAGCAAGCAATTATTGCCTTGCGGAAAGACTAGTATGTAGTCAAGGAATCTTATCGACGTCCTATCGCGTTTAAATCATTAACGCATTCCCGTTGTATTACACCTTTAAATGAAGATATTGTTTTTGATGAAAATGGTTTTTGTAAGTTAAAAAATGCTTCTCGAACCAATCCTATTATTTCTTGTATAGACCCAGTAGTGTGTTCGGCTGTTTTATGTAATTACAGCAAATTAAAAATGGACTCCTATGGTGACCTAGAAAAAGATACCTGGTTTTTTATGATGGATTTTGACGATTTGTGCGGCCGGGCCTTAAAAGATTACCCACTCTATGAAAAAATTGTTGAAATGAAGATAGATGGGAAACAAAATGTTGAAATTTAGCAAGCCCTTATGGATGAATTTGATACAAAACATAGTTTAGAATATATTTCTAGCCTTTGGCGCAAGAAAATCCCCAATCTAATTGCTTCAGAAGCTGAAGATGAATACTTAAACTGGTATTATTTAACCAAAGAAAAAGGCAAATATAAGAAATGTAGTCGGTGCGGTGAGATCAAATTAGCTCACAATAAGTATTTTTCCAAAAATAAGACTTCAAAAGATGGATTTTATAGTATTTGTAAGTGCTGCCGCAATAAGAAAAAGACTGACTCTGGGCAAGAATGATTAAAATTATTTAAATAAATTAATAATTCTTTAAAGGAGGTAAGTTTATGGCAACAGAAAAAGTATATTATTGCGAAAAATGTGGTCGAACCATGACCGGAGACAATTTTTATACTTCTAACAATCTAGAAAAGTATCCAGACGATGGAAAATTACCTCAATGTAAAAAATGTATAACGATGCATGTTGATAATTGGCGCCCGGAGACTTATTTATGGATTTTACAAGAAGTAGATGTGCCTTATATTCCAGAACAATGGAATAAGTTATTACAAACTTATGGCAAAAAAGGCACAAAAATCTCCGGAATGACAATTTTAGGACGATATTTATCCAAAATGAAACTTGGGTAGTGGAATAAATATCGTTGGGAAGATACCGAACATCTTCAAGATGTAGCAAATAAAAAGATTGAAGAAACTATGAAGCGTCAAGGCTATAGTATGAGCGACATTGAAGAGGTTATCAGTAAAGCGAGTGTTCCAATCCCGCCCGAACCTCTTTCAGAGCCAGAATATAAGCCACCAATAGAAGACGCATTTCAACAGTTTAACATAGTCCCCGCCGCACCCATAGAAGACTATTTCGCGAAATAGTCGGGTGCTGAAGATGATGACCTTGCGGCGGAGCTAACTGAAGAAGACAGAAAATATCTCCGATTAAAATGGGGTAAAGCATATAAACCAGAAGAATGGATATAGCTAGAATAGCTTTATAATGATATGATGAATTCATATGATATCCAATCAGCAGGACACGTTGATATTCTTAAAAAGGTCTGTAAGACATCTCTTAAAACTGATTAGTTATTAGATATTGGAGATGTTGAAGGCGCTCAAAAGATGTCAAAAATGTATGATATGCTTATGAAGGCTGGTAAATTTACAGCCGCCCAGAATAAAGGAGAATCTGGCGAAGCAGTAGATTCCTTATCTGAATTATTTGCTTTATGTGAAGAAGATGGATTTATACCAAGATTTTATATAGATGGACCTCAAGATAAAGTTGATAGAACTTTACAGGATTTCCAGATGTATGCTAGAACATTAATTACAGAAGAATTAAATCTTGGTAATCTTATTGAAGGCGCGCTTAAAGAAATTGAAAAAGATAAAGAAAAAGAGGCAGAATTAGATGCCGACGCAGCTAATGATGATGATTTACTAGAGCAAGAATTGTTTGAAGAACAAGAAAGCGTAACAACTGATAAAGATTTTGAAGATTTTTCTCAATGGGAAGACGAGCAATAGGAAGAGTCTAATGAGCTTTATCGCAGATTGGAAAATGGTGAATTATAATGGCATTAGCTGATTTGATGACTTTAAGCCAATCCAGAAGAAAAATAGGAATATCTGAAGAACGTATTGAAGCTGTTAAACCTATTCTCCGATAGTATATTGCCTATTGGAGAGAGTATCCAGATATGTTTATTGATTTTCTTCAAACAGGTAAAGATGGTAAAATACCTGATAATGGCTTAAAGTTTTATTTTTATTAGAGAGTGTTTTTGCGTGCGGCGATGCGATATAAATATGTGTATATGGTCTTCCCCCGTGCGTATTCTAAATCATTTCTATCAGTATTAGTTCTTATGTGCCGCTGTATCCTTTATCCAAGATGTAAATTATTTGTTACTTCTGGTGGTAAGGAACAAGCTGCGGGTATTGTAAAAGAGAAAGTTACAGAGCTCTGCACTTTAGTTCCAGCTTTAGAAAGAGAACTAGATATGCGGCCAGGTAAAACTCGGTAGAGCAAGGACTATTGTATCTTTGTGTTTAAGAATGGCTCTTATTTTGATAATATCGCAGCGAGAGAAACATCTCGTGGTAAGCGTAGACATGGTGGGCTTGTAGAGGAATGTGTTGGTGTTGATGGTTAGATTTTATCAGAAGTTATTATTCCAACTATGAACGTCTCACGTTTATGTATGGACGGAACATCGCATCCTGAAGAAACTTTAAATAAGAGTTAGATTTTTGTTACTACTGCTGGTTGGAAAGGCACATTTGCTTATGATAAATTAATAGTTTTCTTGGTGCGTATGATTACTGAACCAGATAAAGCTTTTATTTTAGGAGGCACTTGGCGCATACCAGTATTGGTAAAATTGCTAGATAAAAACTTCTTACAAGATCTAAAGCGAGATGGAACTTATAATGAAGCTTCATTTAGCCGTGAATATGAAAGTAAGTGGTCTGGAACTGTTGAAAATGCTTATTTCAATGGAGAACAATTTGATAGAAATAGAATTTTAAAATAGACTGAATACGAACACTCTGGCAGGTCTAGCGCAAAAAGTTATTATGTTATTTCAATGGACGTAGGCCGAAAAGGGTGTGATTCTGTTGCGACGATATTTAAGGTCACGCCGCAAAGTGTTGGTTCTTCTGTTAAGTCTTTGGTTAACATTGAAACAAAGTCTGATGAGCACTTTGAGAATCAAGCTATTTGGATAAAGAGTTTATATTATAAATATAAAGCTCGAAGGCTTGTAATCGACGGTAATGGTGTTGGTCTTGGATTGATTGACTATATGGTTAAATCATAGATTGACCCAGACACCGGGGATGTTTATCCGGATTTTGGAATTTATGGTGGAACCCAGGCCGATGCGGTATAGGAATATAAGAAATACCGAACTAATGTGACAGAACAAGATGCGATATATATTATGAAAGCTAATGCGCCGATCAATACCGAGGCGCACTCAAATTGTTTGGTTTAGCTCTCTTCTGGTAAGGTAAAATTACTTCAAGATGAGAGATTGGCTAAACAAAAATTATTAGGAACTAAAGTTGGGCAAAATATGACACCAGAATAGAGGGCAGATTATTTAAAACCATTTACTTTAACTTCCATATTAAAAGAGGAAATGATGAATCTTCGTGAAGAAAATGAAGGCGTAAACATCATTCTTAAAAGAGCTAATAAAAGTATAAATTAGGATAAATTTTCTGCTTTTGAATATGGTTTATATTATATATAGCAAGAAGAAGAAAATAAGAAAAAGAAGAAAAAATTTAATGCTAAAGATTGGAAATTTTTTAATTGAGGAGGAGTATTATGAGAGCATCAAGAGGAGAAATTAGAATTGAAGAAATTTTGGAAGAGGCTGGACTGACTTTTAAGGAAGAATATATTTTTCCAGATTTGAAAAGTTCTAAAGGGGTGCCACTCCGATTTGATTTTGTTGTTTTTGATGATGATGGTAATATAGATTTTATTATTGAATATCAAGGGAAACAACATTATGAACCTTCTGCTAAATTTGGCGGAAAGAGAGGTTTCTATCAGTAGCAATATAATGATACATAGAAAAGAAGATTTTGTGCTTTACATGATTTTAAGTTAATAGAAATTCCTTATACAGAAGAGAATCAAATTTCTTATGATTATATAATGACTAAAGCAGGATATTGAGGAGGTGGAATTTAATTGAGAAGCCAAGAAGAGCAAAAAGAATTAAGAGAAAAAGGCTTTGATATGTTAAAAGCTCCTACTTCTGCGGTTGATAGTTATGCTAAATTAAAATTCGGTACTCGTTCTTATGGAGACGCAATTTTAGATTTACGCTATTATGAAAAATTAGATCCAAGAGAGTTTAGGAATAAAGAATTTATTATATAGGCTTTAATTAATAATGATATTCCTACTTTAAGAGCTATTTCTCGTTATTATTACAAAACTAATGGTATTTATCAAAAGGTAGTTAATTATTTTGCGACAACTTATAGATATGATTGGTATATGTGTCCAGAAGTATTAGTAGATAATGCTAAAGAGGAAAAAGTCGTCGCAGATTTTACAAAGACATTAAATTATTTTGATGCTTCTCATATCAAAAAATTATGCGGCGAGTTCGCTTTAAAGGTTATTAGAGATGGTGTTTATTATGGCTACGCATATGAGGGTGATTCAAGTATTCTTATACAAGATTTACCTTGGCGTTGGTGCCGCTCTAGATATAAAATTAAAGGTGTCCCCGCAATTGAATTTGATATGACTTTCTTTGATACTAAATTTCCTGATGTTGGATATCGTATGAAGATATTAGATTTATTCCCACCGGAATTTAAACAGGGATATATTTTATATAAAAAGGGCAAATTGCCCGCAGATGAAATTCCTGGATTGCCTTTAGTTGATGGTGGAAATAGATTAAAAGGACATTGGTATCTTTTAGATCCAGCTTGTGCTTTTAGATTTTCTTTAGCAGGATTAAATGGATTGCCATTATTTGTAAATGCTATACCAGAACTCATAGATTTAGATATGACTCAAGGTATAGATAGATAGAGATAGTTACAAAAGTTATTAAAAATTATCGTTCAATAGCTTCCATTAGATAAAAATGGAGATTTAATTTTCGATGTTGATGAAGCAAGAGATATTCATAATAATGCTGTTGAGATGTTGAAAAATGCTATTGGCGTTGACGTTTTAACAACTTTTGCGGATATTCAAGGAATTGATGTTTCAGAAGCTAATGCGACAGTTACAGATGATTCTTTAAATAATGCGGAACGTACAGCTTATAATGCGTTAGGTGTATCAAAGAATATATTTAATACTGATGGTAATTTAGCTCTTGAGAAATCAATTTTAGCAGATGAAGGCACTTTAAGAGATTTAATTTTACAATTCGAAATTCTATTTGATATTATCGCACAAAGAAGAAGTGCTAATAAGAAAAAATGGAATTTTAGATTTTACATGTTACATACCACGCAGAATAATTATTAGGCGATGGCTAAATTATATAAAGAGCAAACCCAAATGGGATTTTCAAAAATGCTTCCATAGATTGCTCTTGGTTAGAGTTAGAGCTTTATTTTGAATACTGTATTATTTGAGAATGAGGTCTTACATTTAAGTGAGATTATGATTCCTCCATTAATGTCTTCTACAATGACAGCAGAAGACGTTCAAAATTTGGGCAGTAATAAGTAGTCAAAAACTAATGAAAATCAAGATAATACAGGAGGAAGACCTCCTAAAGAAGAGGGAGAATTAAGTGATAAAACCATTTAGAATAAAGAGTCAATGAGTTGAAAGGAGACAAAATGAATACAAGTATAAAACTTAATACACCTTGTGAAATAATTAATGTTACTCCTTTAAATCCTTTGATTTCAAAATGTCAAATTAAGGTTTGCTATGTTGGCGATGAGCCAAATAGAAACAAAAGCATTATTACAAAGCAAGTAGCTATTGATATGGCTAATTCGCTTCCAGGCAGCCCGATTGTTGGATTTTATAATGAAGCCAATAGTGATTTTGAGGAACATAATAAAGTTATCAAAATCAGTAATGGACGCTTAAAAATAGAAGATACAACCAGACCTTATGGGTTCGTTGATTTGAATGCGAAAGTCTGGTTTCAAGATTATTTAGATGGCGATGTTGTACATACTTATCTAGTTACCGAGGGGTATCTTTGGACTGGTTAGTATCCAGAAGCAAAAAGAATTATTGAAAGAGGAAATAACTAGTCAATGGAACTGGATAAAAAAAGTTTAGATGGATCTTGGACGTATGATTATAATAGTGGTATGGAATTTTTCATTATAAATGATGCAATATTCTCTAAATTGTGTATTTTAGGTGATGACATGGAGCCTTGTTTTGAAGGTGCTCAAATAACAAGCTTTTCATTAGATGATGATTTTAATAATAAAATCTATGCTTTAATGAAAGAAGTTAAAATGTTGAAAGGAGGAAACCCTACAGTGGAGAAAGATATGAAAAAGCCTGAAGAGGAAACTGTTGATTTCGCTATGGAGCGTGATGCCGAAGGTGAAGCAGCAGAAGTAGAAAATCCAGCTGAGGAGTCTCCAGAAGTTGAAGAAACTACTGCGGAACAAGAAGAAGTAAGTACCGCAGCGGAATCAGAGGAAGAGGAAGTTGCGGCCGAGGCAGAACCTGCGGAAGAGCTAGAAGAAGAAGCTCCTGAAGCTGAAGCTGAAGAAGTGGAAGAAGAAGTTCTCGAAGAGGAGCCTGCTGAAGAGGAACAAGAAGAAAATCTTGAAAATGAGGGCGAAGACCTTCAATTCAGTTTAGCAGATTTTCAAGATTTATAGGAAAGTTATTCTAATCTTGAAACCAAGTTTAATGAGCTTCAAACAGAATTTTCTAATTTGAAGACTTCTTATGATGCTTTAGTTGAATTTAAAAATACTAAAGATAGAGAAGAAAAACAGGCTATGATTGATAGTTTTTATATGCTTGGTGATGAAGATAAGAAAGATGTTCAAGATAACATTGATTCTTATTCTTTAGATGAGATTGAAGCAAAACTTTCTATTATCTGCGTCCATAATAAGTTAGATATGTCCGGTAAAGCAGATAATGAAAAAGATACTTCTACTACATTTAATTTAGATGAAGTAGATGATGATTCTGAAGATGCTAACATTCCAGCATTAGTCAGTGTTCTTCGGAAAAATAGAAATAACGTAAATTAAATAGGAGGAAAAATAGATGGCTAAAACACGTCTGGGTAAGGCTACATTCGTTGAGCGTGGTTATGGTCAAGTAGAGCCAAACCATCTTTCTGCTCAAAGAACAGGTCAGATCTATGCTCAATTGCCAGCAGCTGAAGACATCGACCTTCTTGAAAATGGTCAGTTTGTAAAATATGACTATGCTAAGGAAGTTGTTGATTTTGAAGGCAAAGGCGAATGGATGTTAGTCTTCAATGAGGTAAAAGTTTATCGTCCTGGCGAATCAGATTGTGATTTCGCAATGATTAAAGATAATTATGTTGCTCGCATTTATAGTCCAATTGATGGAACCAAGATGGAGCAGCAAACACAACCAAGATATTATGGTGGAGTAGACGCTGATGGCAACGCAATTCCTAAAGTTGTAACACCAGCTGATCCATGGGAAATGGATTCTACAGATAATCCTTTCGCTGCTCTGTTTGATTATGGCGGACCTAAAAAGATGCCTGAAAATACAAAGATGGTTCCTCGTGTATTTAAGACTAATGTTGGTGATATTTATACAACTAACTGCTTAATGCTCGATGGCGATGCTGAAATCGGCATGACATTCACACCTGGTGATGATGGATATCTTGCTGAAGGCGAAGGTGATGGACCACTTAATCCTACATTTGAAGTCGTTAAAGTTTACGATCTTGGTGATCGTCAAAAAGCTGTTAAGCTTATGAGAATTAACTAATTGAAAGGAGAAGAGAGCAATGTTATTAAAAACTGAAGATTTTATAAAGCTTGCTAAAATCGCAGCTAAAGCTAATCCCTCTACTCCTGTTGCTTACAGCTTTAATGGAGAGAATTTTAGCTACAGTGAAGTTCAGGATACTCTTCGCGCACAATTCGCAGAGTTAGCTCCTGACTATCGTGGATATAGAGAAAATAAAAATACTATTTTCCGTATAATTGAAGAAACTCTTTCAGAAATTGTTCCAGAAAGAGTTAAATTGAATTATGAGCAGTTCGCAGAAGTTAAGCGTTATGCTCAAGGTGACAAACCTATATTTAGACGTAAGACAAACATTCATAACCGCAATCGTGGCAAACAGTTCATTACAAGAGTTGGCCTTGCTGGTGTATATGAAGTTTGGAAACTTGGTTCAGCTCAAGAGAGCTTCGAAGTTCCAACATCCGCTATTGGTGGAGCAGCACAGATTGGATTCGAAGAGTTCCTTGACAAACGTGTTGATTGGGCTGAATTAGTAAACATTCTTTATGAAGCAATTGATGACCTTGTATTTGAGGAAATTGGCGCTGCTCTTAGTGAAGGCGTAAATCAACTTCCAGCAGCTAATAAAGTTGTTACTCCTGGATTTGATGAAGTTGCTTTTGATGCTTTATTAAATAGTGCTAAAATGTATGGCAATGTTACTATTTATTGTACAAATGAATTTGCTGTTAAGATGATTCCTCAAGAAGCTTGGAGATATACCGAAGCTATGAAGGATGAACTTTACAGAACTGGTCGTTTAACTGGTTACAAAGGTGAGAACGTTGTTATTCTTCCTAACCAATACAAGACAGCTTTCGCTAATGAGAAAGTTCTTGATCCTAGCTTCTGCTGGATTATTCCTTCATCTGCCGATCAGAAACCTGTAAAAGTTGCTTTTGAAGGCGATCTTTACACAAATGAGTTTGAAAACTATGACTGGTCTCATGATATTCATATCTATGAGAAGGTTGGCGTAGTCTGCATGATGGATAATGCTATTCATGTATACAAAGATACTAGCCTTTCACAAAATGGACCATTCAATCTTAAGGATACTGTTACAAACAATGTTCACATTGATAACCCTGATGAAATTGGTGGTGGATCGAACTCGGGAAACTGATGCAGGTAACAGCAAGTAAACTTGCTACCGCACCAAATGATGCCAATAAGACAGAGTCTTAGGCTAATCAGGATGCTGTTACTGTATCACAAAATGGTAATACTATTACCATTACCGGTAGCCTTAATGCATTGAATAGTTTTGCTTCTACAAATCCTGCACAAGGCAGTGGTAAATGGATTGGTTTAGATTTAAATACTGGACTTGACACTATTGTTGGTGCTACATGGGGAGATTCTTATGAATTAACTCAAGCAGATGCTGATGAAGCAGCTTCTGTAGGACTCGGTGCCGGCCACATTATTTTCTGGACTAAAGCCGAAGATTTACCAAAGACTATCAAAGTAAATGGTAAGTCTTACACTGTTGAATTTGTCGAAGGCTAATTCATGATTATTAATTTAATATAACTTTTGAGATAGGGGAGCAAGGGGAATTTCCCCTCTCCCCTTATTTTTTTTAGAGAAAAAGGAGATTCATTATGAATAATGATAAAGTTTATTTAGTGACTAATAGAAGTGCTAGTAGGGTGCATTATTCTGTACCTGAGCTGGGAATTAAGAGTCGTGACTTTCAGCCGGGTGAGACTAAAAGACTCAGCTATGCTGAATTAGAAGGTTTAAGTTATTTACCTGGGGGAAAAGAGTTAATTAGGGATTATCTGCTTGTTAGAAATGAAAAAGTAGTTCAAGAATTTGTAGGACACGTTGAGCCAGAATATAATATGACAGAAAAAGAAGTTAGAGAATTAATTCTTAATGGCACAGAAGATGAATGGCTTGATTGCTTGGATTTTGCGCCAGAAGGTGTTATTGATTTAATTAAAACTTTAGCTGTCGAACTTCCTTTAACTGATACTAGAAAAATGGAATCTTTCCAACAGAAGAAAGGAATTAATTTAGCTAGAATGATTCAGGCTAAAAAGGAAGAAGAAGCTGAAGCACGTGCGGCGGCAGCTCAACAGGAGAATACAAATCAGCCTCAAAGAAGAGTAAGGTCTCAAGAGACAACAACTACAACACCTGGTCGTAGAACAGCAGGTACTAAATATAAAGTAGTTACTCCTAAAGTTATAGAGGAGTAATAGTCTTAAGAGGAGGCGTTTTATGGCTACATCTTTCACAGATATTTATAATCGCTTTCTTGGAAAAATTACAGATGATATGTATATGGAATTAACTCCAGAAGACACGGTTAAGGATTTGCAACACCTTTTACTTGAGGCCATCCCAGGTTTTGAATTTCCTAGAAAAGACTTAGGTGATTATACAATCAAAGTATTAAAAGTAAGAGAAGATGAAGTATTACCAGATGACTTCCTTATTGGTATTATTTGGGAAGATATGATTGAAGGCGAGGAAGCCCTCGAGGTTCCATTTGCCCTGATCGAACGATCGGAGTTCGCCGCAGATTTGACATCTGAAGAGATTAATATTTTAGCTATTCTTATGATGATTGGTTGGTTGCAAAGACAAGTTACATCTATTGAAAATACACGAATGAAATACAGTGGTGTTGATTTTAAGATGACTTCACAAGCAAACCATTTACAGAAATTGTTAAGTTTGTTAAGTGAATGTAATAGGCAGTCACATCACATGTAGAGACTATATAAAAGGAGAAGACCAAGCACTGAAGAAGACCTAGATTCTGGCAAGACCACAGGTCCATTTGCCTCAAACTGGGATGTTCTGAAGTATGGTGTTTATTCCCATGGTGGCGGAATACGACAAAGTTGATTATCCTTTAGATTCAATAGATTAGAATGTAACAAGATTAACTAATTAGATTTGGAAATTAATTCCAATGCGTGAGCATGAAGAAGATTGGAAGAAACAATTAGATACAGTTAATATAGAAATAGCTGGATTGGGAGTAATTTTTGCTTCTTTCCCGCAATATTTATCTATTAGAGCCAAATTAGAAGGCATAAAGGAAATTGATACTTCTTTTGATTTATATAGAAGAACAATTTTTGAATGTATCAATTTGTTACAAGAGGTAAAAAAGAAATGCCAAATCAAGAAGAACACAATATAAGAATTCTTAATACGGCTCAATAGCTTCTTGCTGGGCGCATATATGGGGTCTCGGATCATGGTAAACACGTTCCAGACTAGCCGATAGATAGATTAAATGATATGACTCAATAGCTTTATGCGGCTGGTGGCCCTAGCCAATAGAGTCGTATGATTCGAGATAAGCGAAAAACTTTGAATAGAGCACTTTTATATTCTTATCAAAGTGCGTTTGTTAGAAAAGTTTATGTGGAAGGAGATTAGTTTGTAAAAGATGAGAATACTCATCGAGCTTTAATCAATCCAGATAAACTTAAAATGGATTACGATGATAAAATGCTCTCCATAGGCTTTGAAGCTGGATATAAACAAGGAGACGTTTTTGAATGGATGAATACCGGTTCCTATTGGATTATTAGATTACAAGACCTAGATGAGTTGGCGTATTTCAGAGGAGATATACGTCGCTGCGATTATACTATCGCATGGGAAGATTAGGAAGGTAACGTTCACAGGACTTATGCTGCTATTAGAGGGCCGGTAGAAACTAAAATTAATTACATATAGAAACACCAAATTAGTGTTGATACTCCAAACCATTCTTTAAACATTTATATGCCTAAAAATAAAGATACTTTAGAATACTTTAGAAGATATGCTAAATTTTATTTATAGGAAATAGAAGAAGGTGAGTAGAATATATGCTGGAGGGTTGAAGCAATTGACCCAATTTCTACTCCTGGTATTCTTGAGGTAACCGCAGTTGAATATTATGCTAATGAAACTGAAGATGATTTAGAAAATGGTATTGCGGGAGCTCTTGCGGTGAAGCATGTAGAGCCAGAAGTCGAAGAGACTTATAACACTATAGTTGGTAAAACATTTATTAAACCAAAAATCAAAGAAGAATACTACTTTGATGGCCCACTTAGGGCGCATTGGGAATATGATGATAAACTACCCATTAAAGTTAAAGTTAGTGATGAAGACATCAGAAGAATTACTCTCCAATGGGTATCTAATTTTAGTGGTTAGTTTGAATTAAAATATGGTGATTATTCTAAAACAATTGTAGTAGAATCACTGTTTTGAGTAAAAGGAGAGTAACATGAAGAGATTAGTTTACAAATATCCCAAATCAAGCTTTTTATCCATTGATAAAGATATGAATATGATTATGAGTAAAATGCTTGAGAATAAAAGATTAAAGAAATTATTATTTTATACGTCAGATGACGCATTAGAAAAAGCTGATGTGTCAATGGAAGATACTATTGGCATGATGAATAAGAATGTTAAGAACGTGCCAAAGCTTTATGTTGATGGCTCTGTTCTTAATTATGTTATTATTTCAATGGATAATTTTACTCCATCGAAAAATCCGCAATTTAGAGATAATGTTATTGAATTTGATATTATATGTCACTTCGATCAATGGAATTTAAAGGACTTTTAGTTAAGACCTTATAAAATCGCGGCAGAGATTGATTCCATGTTTGATAAGACACATTTAACAGGAATAGGCACTTTAGAATTTTTAGGTGCTAATCAAATACTATTAACTGATGAATATGCGGGATTATGTTTAATGTATCAAGCCACTCATGGGGAAGAGGATAAAATAGATGCTCCAGTTGGTGCCGATGATGCTGATATTATTGAGAACTTTGATAATGTTATTAATAAAGAGCCTTGGCAAACCGTGGAGGATGATGACTGATGAGAGATATTAGATTGGCTTTAATAACTGGAATAGATATTCCTATACCAGAATGTAAGTTAATCGCTCATCAGCCAAGTCTATATGACATTGCGTATGTAGGGGAAACTGATTTTTTTATTGGTATGCAATGTTTGTGTATAAGTAAAAATATGGTGGTTTAGGACGAATCTCTTCTAGAAGATACAACTAATTTTTAGATATTTATGACAGTAATGTTGTAGAAAGAAACAAAAGATAAAAAAGAAGCAACCTTAACAGTGTTGTCTTTATTATTTCCAAATCATAAAATTGTGGTGACTCCTCGTTCATTAATATTTTCTTCCTAGGGAGAAACGGCAACAGTTGATGAAAATAATTTTGATGCTTTTTAGGATGCTGTGAAAGAAATTTTTTGTTTCAATAATGGTCCTATGGACCAATAGGCATTCAATCCTGGTGACGCGAAAGCTAGAGAAATAGCATAGAAACTTTAGCGTGGCCGGTAGCGAGTGGCGGCATAGAAGTCTGAAGCTACTAATGGTAGTGCTTTTGGAAAGTATATTTCTATTCTTACTATTGGAGCATAGATAGACTTTGATTGTGCGAAAAAATTAACTATGTTTTAGTTATATGATTTAATTGAAAGGTATTACTTATATGTTAACTGGGATATTGATATAAGAACTCGGTTAGCTGGTGGTAATCCTGACTCAAAACCAGATGATTGGATGAAGAGTATTCATTAAAATATACAAGGAGGAATAAACCATGAAATTTGGTGTACGCGAAATTTGCGACGTCGTTTTGAAAGCGAAAGCGGCTCAAAGAGTAGGTAACAAAATGTTCTATAAAAATGAGCCTGTTATTTATTTCGATACTTTAAAAACCTCTAGCTTAGAAGGCGCTGCTACAACCGTTTATGCAACTGGTGGTCGTGGTAATTCTCGTTTAATTGCTTGGGAAGGTGAACGTACAGTTACCTTCAATATGGAAGATGCACTTATCTCTCCTGCTGGATTTGCTATTTTATCTGGCGCTGGACTGATTGAAGCTTCTGAACAGGAAACTATCAAACAGCATACAACTGAGCAAACAGACGCAGTTGTTGTTAGCTCTAGCGGAAATTATGGCGAGAGCGATTATACTGCTTCTAGCGTAGATATTTACCTTACAGAGAAACCTTTTGATAAGGCTGGTGAAGATTACATTTATGTAATGGCACTTAATGATGGTGAAGTTATTTCTGAGCCATTTATTCCAGAATCAGTTGAATCTGAACCTGAAACTGATGGCGATTACGAAGGAATGTATAAGATTAGCTTAAAGGCTACTGATGATATTAATGTTTTCTATTCTGATTGTGTTGTTCTTGTTGACTATTATGTTGAGAGAGCTTCTGGCGCAATGCAGATTGAAATCACACCTGAGAAGTTCGGTGGAAACTATTATCTTGAAGCTTCAACATTATTCCGTGATACTAACGGTGTTGACCTTCCTGCTGAATTTATTATCCCGAACTGCAAGATTCAGTCTAACTTTACATTTACAATGGCATCTTCAGGTGATCCTTCTACCTTTAGTTTCGTAATTGATGCTTTCCCAGATTATACAAGATTTGATAAGACTCACAAAGTTCTCGCAGCTGTACAGATTGTTGATCCTGCAACTAGTAAAGATACTCTCCTTAAGAGAGAAGGAACTAGATATGCTACTGAAGCATATAGCAGAGAAGAAGATCTGAACAGAGATAGAACTTGGTCAGATTATATTTCGAAAGACTGATAACAAATAATGATTATTCGAACTCATAAGAGACCTGCGGCGCCCGTTCATCCGAGCGCCAGGCGAGTCTCAACGAGGGAAGCAAAGCGTCTACAGTTTACGAATAGGCCAGAAAAGAAAAGGGTAGCGGTTCCAGAAGAGAAGGATATCATTATTGAAGAGCCTATGATTGAGGAAACAGTTCATATTGAGGAACCTGCGGCAGTCGCAGAACCGATCGAAGAACTAGACGAAACAATCGTAGAACCGGGAACCGCAATTATTAGATCTAAAGCTCTTGAAGAGTTGGAAAACTTCTATAAAAAAGAGCCGGAGAAAGTACCAAAGAAAAAATATAAAGTTGTTTCTTTAGGAAAATAAATATAAGGGAGAGATAGAAATATCTCTCCCATTTTTTTGTTATACAGAGGTGATTTATAATTATGATGAATGATTTTAAATCTGGTTTACTATTAAGATCGGTAGAAAATAAAGCATGGTGGACAAAATACTCAATGCTTAATACAATATCTCCGCCTCCTCAAGATAATGAGGAGTATTGGAGAAAATAGATGCAAAGTTTAAAAAGTATTGAAAATAATATGAATAATAGTCGATATATAGAAGCTAATAAGTTTTTAAAACAAGTTTAGGCCACTCCTATAAGTTATCAAAATGAAATTATTGATTAGAGCTTTAATGATTTAACAGGTAGAGTTATGTAGTTAATGAATACTGGGTTTTGGTCATCTCCAGAAAATCCTGAGCGACATTTTGTTCAAGGCCATGGAGATTTAAATATAAAAAATACAGAAATAGATAATATTATTACGGAAATGTCAGATATATTAGCTAAATTATAGACTAGTGAAGGCCTTTCTGCTGAAATTATAAATGCTTTAGAAGGAAGATTAAAAAATTGGAATCAAGCTGGTTTTACTAAAGAATAGTATGTAAAAATAAAAGCTGAGTTAATGGAAAAAATGACTGCAGAAATGATTCAAAAAAGAACTGGAAAAAGATCTTTTGTTACAGGTTCTTGGTTAAATAAAGGGAAATAGTTAATTGAAGATACTATTACGGAAGGTATTGATTTATTTTCAGAAAAGCCTTTGACTTTTTCAGTAAATAATCAAAATTTTATAGTTCATTCGACTAAAGAATTTTTTGATGAAATAGAAAAATTAACTGGAAATTATACTATATATATAGGAGATGGTTTATATTCATTAATTTAGAAAAGTCATGCTATTATGGGATAGACTAAATCAGGTATGAATTTTTAGAAAATATTAAATAATGCAACAGAAAGAAATGCTATTAGTTTGTCATCAATAGCTTTTTATCCTATGGAAATTTATAATGTATATATTGAAGATTTAGATAGTCCATAGAGATGGTTTAAATTAGAAAGTAATTAGCATTCTAAAACATTAGCTGCTTATGCTAATTGGGCTTTGTCAAAAAAAATTGCTTAGACAAGTTTAAAAAGAAATCAAGTTTATTATACTGAATTAGGATTTACTTCTGCCTCTTAGTGGATGGAATCTTCAAGAATGATGATATAGTTTACTGAAGATGTTACTTCTTTAAGTCGAGATTTTTTATCTAAAAATAGACCTTATACTTTTCATTCGATTTAATAAAATTTGACAACATAAAAATTTTTTGTTAAAATATATAAAGAAAGAAATTTCAAAGGAGAAAAAGGATTATGGCTAAAATAGCTTTTACAAAACTTGGTCTTACAAAAAATACTGAAGTAAAAACTTTTACTTGGAATGACCAAACTATTGAGGTAAAACAATATTTACCTGTTAATGATAAATTAGAAATGTGCTCTAGAATAATTAATTATTCTGTTGATGATAATATAAAGTATTACAATCCTGGGAAAGTAGCGGTTTTTCAATGTATTGAAGTAATTCTTGCTTATACAAACATTAGTATAACAGAAAAATAGCGCGAAGATCCAAGTAAATTATTTGATTTATTAAATAATGGATTTGTTGAAGAGGTATATAAATATATTCCTGCGAATGAGATAAATGTAATTACTGCTATTGTAGATGCTACAATTGAAGCGATTTATAAATATCAGAATTCGGTTTTAGGATTATTAGAAACCGTTCAAACAGATTATAGCGAATTAGATTTGAATGCTCAAAATATTCAACAAGCTTTATCAAAGGGTGAAGGCGTCGAGTTCTTAAAAGAAGTAATGACTAAATTGGGCTAATTAAATACATTTATCCTATTTATTTTTTAGATAAATTAGGAGTAATCGGGAGTAGAGTTAAAAGATTAACTCTGCTCCCTTTATTTTTTTATTTTGCAAAGTAAAAAATTTGGAGAGAAAGGAGCAAAATAGATGGCTAAAGCATTAAATAAATAGTTGGAAGTAAATCTAGCTTTTACTGCCGATACCAGTAAGGCAAAGACACAATTACAAGATTTACAAAAAACTTTATAGGCTATTACTCAAAATACGGGTAGTGGTTCAAAACTTGGCTTAACTAAAGAGATAAATGAAGCAGCCATTGCCGCAGCTAAATTACAATAGAATTTACGCGCGGCGACAAATCAAGATACCGGTAAGCTTGATTTGAGTAGATTTATCCAACAGATGAATCAAAGTGGTATGAGCCTTCAAAAATATCAATAGAAGTTAAGTGCTTTAGGTCCTGATGGTGAAAGAGCATTTGCTAAATTAGCCCAATCTATTACCCTAGCAGAGATTCCTCTTCGAAGAACTAGTGCTACATTAGAATAGTTTAAAACCACTTTAATGAATACAGCAAGATGGCAAATTTCATCTAGTATTCTTCATGGTTTTATGGGAGCAATTTAGAGTGCTTTTGGATATGCTAAAGATTTAAATGAATCTTTAAATAATATTAGAATTGTTACTGGACAAAGTTCGGAGCAAATGGCAGAGTTTGCAGAAAGAGCAAATAAAGCGGCACAAGCTTTAAGCACAACAACTACAGCTTATACAGATGCTGCTTTAATTTATTATCAATAGGGTATTAGAGATCAAGGAGAAATCCAAGAGAGAACAGATACCACTATTAAATTGGCAAATGTTTCTCGTCAAAGTGCAGAAGAAGTTTCTTCACAAATGACTGCGATTTGGAATAACTTTGATGATGGAAGTAAAACATTAGAATATTATGCTGATGCTATTACGGCGTTAGGTGCTAGCACAGCATCAAGTAGTTCTGAAATCGCTACTGGTATGAGTAAGTTCGCCGCAATTGCGAAAACAGTTGGACTTTCTTATGAATATGCGGCAGCTGGTTTGGCTACAGTTGTAGCTCAAACTCGTCAAAGTGCTGATACTGTTGGTACTGCTTTCAGAACTTTATTTAGTAGATTAGAAGGTTTAAAATTAGGAGAGACTCTTGAAGATGGAGTTGATTTAAATAAATATTCTACTGCTTTATAGACTATTGGTGTTCAATTACTTGATGTTAATGGTAATATTAAGAGTATGGATACTATTCTTGATGAGACAGCCGCTCATTGGGAAAATTTAAGTTAGGCTCAAAAAGTTGCTTTTGCTGAAACTGTTGGTGGTGTTCGTCAATATACTAACTTAATTGCTTTGATGGATAATTGGGATAAAATGTAGGAGAATATCATTACAGCAAGAGATTCAGAAGGAACATTATAGAAATAGGCTGATATTTATGCTGAATCTTGGGAAGCTTCTAGTAAAAGAGTAAAAGCAGCTGCTGAAGATATATATAAAACATTATTGGATGATGATTTCTTTATTGGATTAAATAATGGATTTGCTGAAGTATTAAAAGGAGTAAATTAGTTTATTGATTCTATTGGTGGATTAAAGGGTGTTCTTATTACAATAGGAGCTTTAGTTTCTTCAATTTTTTAGAAACAAATTGGAGAAGGATTAAGTATGATGGGCACTAATCTTATGATGTTGACTAATAAAGGATATGATAAATTGGTTTAGGAAAAGCAAAATGCTAGTTAGCTGATGGCTAATTAGTATACTGATAAACAAACTACTGGTGGTCAAATGGCTGCTGAATCATATCAAAAATTAGCTTCATTATAGAATGCTTATGCTTTAAAAGCTAAATCAATGACTGAGGCTGAATTAGAATATAATGCTTCATTAGTAGAAAGAGGAACATTATTAACTGAAAACATAGCAAAAATAGGAGAATCAATAGATAA
>JAEEGL012148273.1_pt1 | contig 51233 bp, 35 predicted proteins | sample 9134231 | NCBI WGS metagenome assembly JAEEGL01 (sample SAMN16246548, study PRJNA631951) | gut metagenome | biome: gut microbiome; feature: rumen; material: fiber-attached | host: Bos | place: Iran: Karaj | collected 2018-10
AGCGTTTCATCAATTGCAAAGTTTGTAGCAGCAAACAGGAAAAAGTAATGTTTGTATGATTAATAGCGTTGTTATAACTGGTGAAGGAATAGTATCTGCTATTGGAATAGGGAAAGATGAAGTTTTACATTCTTTACTCGATAATAAAACGGGTATAGGAATAATGAATCATCTTAATTCTATTCATACAGAGCTACCTGTTGGTGAAGTCAAGTTATCAAATGAAGAACTGAAACAGAGGTTAAACCTTGATTCTTCTGATGAGATAAGCAGGACTGCACTGATGGGTATTTTGTCGGTTAAACAAGCGTTAGAAGATGCAAATCTGTTTAAGAAAGCAGGATTACGGATTTTATTTGTTTCGGGAACCACGGTTGGTGGTATGGATGTTACAGAAAAATACTATTCTACTTTCAAAGAGTCTGAAGACTATCTTAAATGCTTAGATGACCATGATTGCGGTAGTTCAACTCGTATCATAGCAGATTACTTTAACTTATTTGATGATTATACAACTATATCAACAGCATGCTCTTCTGCAGCCAATTCCATCATTTTGGGCACTCGATTAATAGAAGCTGATATGGCTGATGTTGTAGTTGCCGGTGGTTCCGAAGCATTAACCAGATTCCATTTTAATGGCTTTAACTCTTTAATGATACTTGACAAAGAAGTATGTCGCCCATTTGATGATAATAGAGCAGGGTTGAATCTTGGAGAGGGGGCGGCATATGTGGTGTTAGAACGAGAGGATGTAGCCATTAGACGTAATGCAACAGTCCATGCTTATGTAACAGGCTATGGTAATGCTTGCGATGCATATCACCAAACTGCTTCTTCTGAAAATGGAGAGGGCGCTTTTTTGGCAATGACAAAGGCTTTAACCAATGCATGTTTTAATCCATCAGATATACAATATGTTAATGCCCATGGGACAGGTACGGTCAATAACGATAGAAGCGAGAGTATAGCTCTAAAAAGGGTGTTTGGAGATGAGTTGCCGTATGTTTCAAGTACAAAGTCATTTACTGGTCATACAACTAGTGCTTCTGGGAGCATAGAGGCCATAATCTGCATCTTAACGTTACAGCATCAATTTGTACCTGGCAATCTTGGCTGGAAGAACCAGATGGATGATGGCATAATACCATCTTTGGGCATAGACCATGCAGAAATATATAATGTGTTATGTAATTCTTTTGGCTTTGGTGGGAATGACTCATCTATTATTCTGTCAAGAAAGAAGCCTCAAAAACAACAACATAAGCTGCCTGTTTGTAAGCATATTCGTGTTCTCTCAAAAGTTGAGATCAATGATGTCGACTCATTGAAAGAAATAACAGGTTTTATTAGTCCCATAGAAGTTAGACGAATGGGTAAGCTGATGAAAGCATCATTGTTATCATCATTTAAAGCTCTTCAACAAGCTGGTATAACCATGCCTGATGCTATTATTACTGCTACATCCTTAGGTTGCTTGGAGAATAGCGAGCTTCTTTTGGAACAAATGGAAGAAGAAGGAGAGGTTCTGTTAAAGCCGACCCTTTTTATGCAAAGTACCCATAATACATTAAGTAGCAATATAGCTATACAGACGCATTGTCATGGTTATAATGTCACATATTCTCAGGGAGAAAAATCTCTAGAATGGGCACTGCTAGATGCTAAAATGCTTTTAGGAGAAGGTTATAAATATATTTTAGTGGGATTTCATGATGAAGCTACACCATTTTATCAAAGTCTGATGAAGAAGATGGGGAAGGAAGCATGTAGTCCCTTACATTCAATATCAATGGTAGTAACATGTGGAGAATAATTAGTTATGCTATAATACAGAGTTTGTTGCTAACTGCAGGTCAAGTTTTCTTGAAGTTTGCGTTAGCTAAAATGCCTCCGTTTGAGTTAACGAAGTCGTTTATGTATCAGTTTTTGACCAATTGGCAGTTTGCTGTTTGTGGTTTGTGCTTTGCATTAGCTTCTGTCCTTTGGGTTTATATGATAAAAATCTTCCCACTTAGCGTGGCATATCCGATGATAAGTTTGAGCTATTGTTTTGGTATGATAGCTGCTATTTTTTTCTTTCATGAGGATGTGTCATTTATGAAATGGGTTGGTGTGTTCTTTATTATGGCAGGCTGTTTTTTTATTGCGAGATAAAATGAAAAGGATTATTACTATATTAATAGCTGTATTTTGGGCTTCTGCCTCTTTATTCTCACAAGGTGTGAACCAAATAAAAGATGAGATAAATCAAGCTGCATCAGTGATGAAGTCTTTGCAGTGCGATTTCATTCAGATAAAACATGTAAAGATGCTGAACCATGAAATGAAATCTACTGGCAGGATGTATTACCAGCAAACTAATATGCTTAGGTGGGAGTACATATCACCCTATAAATACACGTTCATTTTGAATGGTTCGAAAGTAAGCCTAAAAAAAGATGACCGTAGTGATGTTATTGATGTTAATCAGAATAAGCTTTTCAGGGAGATTGCTCGTATAATGATGAATAGTGTGGTTGGCAAGTCTTTGTCGGATGAAAAAGATTTCAAAACAGAAATTGCTATTGAGAAAGACGAATATATAGCAACATTATTACCTCAAAGAAAGGATATTAAGTCTATGTTTGAGAGAATAATCCTACATTTTGACAAAAATAATAAAGTAATTTCTTCTGTTGAATTATTGGAAAAAAACGAAGATAGAACCATTATTACAATGACAAATATTAGAATTAATGAACAGATTTACCAAAGTATGTTTGACATTTATTAGTATATTCTTTTTGTGTATAATCTCAAATGAAACATATGCACAAAGTCTATTACCGAATGAAGGCGATAGCAAAGAATATCAGATGACTATAAATATGCCGAAAGCATATATTAGTGGTATTTGTGTTATGGCTAATGATGGTGAGAGAGTTAATGGGTCTATTTTCAATGAGTTCGGTCTTTCTATGCTTTCTTTTTCTTATTTGATAGAAAAAGACAAGGTGATAATATTGTCTGCAATGAAGATGATAAACAAATGGTATATTAAAAGGGTACTTAGAAAAGATTTGTTAGGGGTTATCAAATGTTTGCAGAACAATAATACTACTTATGAAGATACAAAGCATAATATTAACATAATCATCAAACCAATGTTTGATTAGTTAACTTGAATATGGTACTGCGAGATCAACTATATAGTGTTTATAATAAAAACAAAGAGGGCGATGCTTTCATTTATACAATTGAACTGAATCCCCAACACTTTATTTATAAAGCTCATTTCCCTACTAAGCCGATAACCCCTGGGGTGTGCATTGTTCAGATAGCAAAAGAATTGCTTGAAGACGCATTAGGCGAGATGCTGGTGATTAAGGTTATAAAGAATGTGAAGTTTATTTCCACAATTACGCCTGATAAAAATATACACGTTGTATTTAAGATTGAAAAGATTTCAGTTGCGGACGAAGGAGACGTAAAGATGCAATCTCTTGTGTGTGATAAAGATATCCTTCTTTCAAAAATCTCTTTAATTTGTAGAAGAACCAATAATGACATTTGAAGAAAACATAAAGAATACTCTTAGTGAAAGAGGAGTTTGTGTAATAATACCCACATATAACAACGACAAGACTATTGAATCAGTCATAAATGAGGTATTATTATACTGCGATGATGTTATTGTCATTAATGATGGTAGTACCGATAATACAGCATCTATATTATCTCATATAGATAAAATTCATGTTGTAAGAAATCTACAGAACAAAGGCAAGGGAAATGCATTAAAAAAGGGATTTAAAGAAGCATTAAAATTGGGCTTTTCTTATGCAATTACAATCGATGCTGACGGTCAGCATTACCCAATGCATATAGTCGATTTCTTGAAAGCCAATCAAATGTATCCAGGCTCAATCATTGTTGGAAGCAGAAATCTGAATGGTGTAGAACGATCAAAGGGCAGTAATTTCGCCAATCAATTCTCTAATTTTTGGTTTTATATTCAAACAGGCAGAAAACTTAGTGATACACAAACTGGTTATAGATTGTATCCAATAAAAAAACTTTATGGCTTGAATTTCTTAACCTCTAAATATGAGGCAGAATTGGAACTCTTGGTATTCCCATCATGGCATGGAGTGGCGATTAAAGAAATACCAATCAATGTATACTATCCTCCAAAAGAGGAAAGGGTAAGTCATTTTAGGCCATTTGCTGATTTTGGGAGAATTAGTATATTAAATACCATTCTTTGTATTTTGGCTATTGTATATGGGTTACCTTTAAGGATTTGTAGGTACTTAGCGAGATACATTAGGACAATTTACTCTTTTTTGTTTTTCTCTTTTTTTGCTATGGTTGTTATTCTTCCATTTGTATGGGTATATACTAAGTTTGGGAAAATGACAGAGAAAAAAAAACAGTTCTTGCATAAGATAATATATAGGTCGGCAAGGTTTATTATGATTAAGCATGGAATACCAGGCACGACATTCTCATATAAAGTAAATGATTATGTAGATTTTGAAAAGCCACATGTTATTATTTGTAACCATCAATCTCATTTGGACTTGATGTGCCAGCTTATCTTTACACCCAATATTATCTTCCTTACTAATGATTGGGTGTGGAATAATCCTTTTTATGGACTTCTGATTAGAAATGCTGAATACGTGCCTGTTATGGATGGGATTGAAGTTCTGTTGCCTAAATTAAAAGATTTGGTGGATAGAGGTTATAGTATAGCAGTTTATCCTGAAGGAACTCGCTCAAAAGATTGCAAAATAGGGCGATTCCATCAAGGAGCTTTCTTTATTGCAGAGAGATTAAACCTTGATATTTTACCAATGTATTTATATGGAACTGGTAAAATATTACCAAAGAAAACATATAGTCTGAATAAAGGGCCGATATACATAGAAGTAGATAAACCAATTAAAGTAGAAGAACTGAAGAGGATCGGCGAACTGAAAGATCAAGCTTCTTATATGCGAAAGCTTTATGTTGCTAATTATAGTTGTATTTCAAATCGTATAGAGAGAGATGCATAATAATGTCGTCATAATAGGTAGTGGCTTAGGAGGCTTGTCATGTGGCGTCGTTTTAGCTAAGAATGGTTACAATGTAACTGTTTTAGAGCAGTCTGCACAAATAGGTGGGTGTTTGCAGTGTTTTTATAGAAAAGGCACTAAATTTGAAACAGGCATGCACTTTATCGGTAGTGCTTCTGAAGGACAAACATTAGATCGCTTGTTTAGATTCCTTGAAATAAAAAATGATGTGGCATTATCTCAATTGGATCCTACTGGCTATGATGTTATTTATTTGAGAGGACAGAAATACAAATTTGCTACAGGTAAAGAACGCTTTATTGAGCAGATGAGCCAGTATTTTCCCAAACAACGAGAGAACCTGATAAAGTACTATAATTTAATTGAAGAAGTATCTTCCGCATCTACCTTACATTCTCTTAAACATGCAGAAACAGATACATATGTGAATACAAAATATCAATTGACTTCTATTAATGAGGTCATTGATGGCATTATAACTGATCCATTATTGGCTCAAGTTTTAGTTGGCAATCTTCCCTTATATGCTGCACAGAAAGATAAGACGCCTTTTTCTGCTCATGCATTTATTATGGATTTCTATAACCAGAGCGCTTACCGCATTGTAGGGGGCAGTGATGGTATAGCAACATCATTGCAAAATACTATTCTGAGATATGGCGGTTCTGTTTTAACGAATAAAAAAGTATCCAAGATTCTTTGTAATGATAGTCAGGCAATAGGCGTTAAAGTAAATGGAAGTGATTTCATATCTGCTGATTATATCATTTCTGATGCGCATCCCATTAGGACATTGGAGTTGCTTGATACTAAACTGATTAGGGCTGCCTTTAGAGAACGTGTTTGTGCGATTCCCCAAAGCATAGGCGGTTTCTCCGTCTATTTGCGATTTAAAGACAATAGTGTTCCATATATGAACTCCAATTATTATGCATATACATGTGATTCACCATGGGATGCAGAGTCTTATACTGAAAATACCTGGCCCAAAGGATTCTTGTATATGCATCTTTGTGATGACGAGCAATCTCGTTTTGCAAAATCTGGCGTTATGCTGTCCTATATGAAAATTGCTGACGTGGAGAAATGGCGTGGAACTAAAATAGGTCATAGGGGGGCAGACTATGAGCAATTAAAAAAGGATAAAGCTGAAAAAATGATTGATTTGCTTTGTCAACATTTCCCAGAGATTAAGGATAAAATATCGGATTATTACACATCAACGCCATTGACCTATCTAGACTATACTGGTACTGAAAGTGGGTCTATGTACGGGTGTGTTAAAGATGTGAATAAGAGTATTGAATATCGTGTTCCGCATAAAACTAAAATACCGAATCTGTTTTTGACAGGACAAAACATTAATTCTCATGGCATTTTAGGAGTTATTGTCGGTACCATCGTAACTTGTAGTGAATTCTTGACTGCTCAGAGATTATACAAACAAATATTGGATAGTTGAACATGAAAAAGGTCATTATTATAGGTGGAGGTTTAGGTGGTTTGTTCACTGGTGCAATACTTGCAAAAGAGGGGTTTGATGTGACCGTTCTTGAAAAGAATTCTACAATAGGTGGCGGACTTCAAACCTTTAAGCGCTTTGGAGAATCATTTGATACTGGTATGCATGTTATAGGAGGAATGCAACCAGGTGGATGTATCCGAAGAATATGTTCCTATCTAGGGATAATGGATAAAGTCGAAATAAAAGAAGTCGATGATGAATGTTCTGACTACTTATATTTTGCAGAAGATAGAGCCTCTTACCGTTTAGGAAAAGGAAAAGAATTATTTTACCAATCTTTGGTAAGGAATTTCCCTGAAGATGCAGCAGATATTAAGCAATATATCAATGCTGTTTTTGCGCTAACCGATCAAATTGATTTGCTTAATCTTCGTCCGTCTAATGGAATAATGAATTTGTTCGCTTATTCAGATGATTATTTGTTATCCGCTGATGGATTCATTGCTAAATACGTAAAGAATAAGAAATTAGCCAGTGTTTTGGCATATCTTAATCCCTTATATGGTGGACGTGGGAATCAAACTCCCGCCTATATTCATGCAATTATTAGCACATTGTATATCAATGGAACTACAAGGTTTGTTGGCGGCAGTAACCTTTTTGCCAATCTCTTAAGGGATGTTATTATTGAAAATGGCGGACATGTTCAGACAAATAATGGAGTAGAATGGATAGAAGTAAATAATCGGCATGTGGAGTTTGTGAGAACTGTTAAAGGTGAAATGCACACAGCTGATTATTATATTTCAGATATTCATCCTTGCTCGCTATTTAAATTAGTGCCAGAAAAGACTTTTCCTAAACCATTTAGAAAAAGATTAAATGAATTACCTAATGCCTATTCTGCCTTCTCTGTTTTTATTAAACTCAAAGAAAATAGTTTTCCTTATATTAATCATACTGAGTATTATATGACCAAATATGATGATATCTGGAAGTTTGGCAGAACTGATACACAATGGCCTTTAGGCTTTTTGTTCATGACACCACCTGAAAGAAATCAAGGGAAATATGCCAATAAAGCGATCATTACTGCTCCCATGAGTTTTGAAGAAGTTAGAGAATGGGAGGCAACAAGTTGGGGGCATAGGACAAAAGGCTATGAAGTTTGGAAAGAGCGAAAAGCCGATGAACTCTTTCATCTTGTAGAGGAGATACATCCCGGTTTTCGTGACTGCGTAATTGGCGTTAATACTGCATCTCCTTTGACTATTAGAGATTTCTATGCTGCAAAAGATGGAACGCTATGTGGTTTCAGTAAAGACTATAGTAATATTGTGGCATCACAGGTCCCAGTGGTTACAAAAATAGATAACTTATTATTAACTGGCCAGAATAATAATCTTCATGGTTTCTGTGGAGTACCTTTGACTGCCATAAATACTTGTGAAGCTATCTTGGGGATAAATTATATCATTAACAAAATTAACGCATGCGTGCCAAATTGATCATATTGTTTATGCTCTTATCTGTGCAAATCTGTGCCCAGATAAACATATGGAGTGATTATCCTGATAGTAAAAAGGTAATCATGACTCCTTATTTGGCAGATGGCGACAATAATACTGCTGTTATTGTATGCCCAGGAGGAAGTTACTTATGGCATGATATGAAAACAGAAGGAGAGGCTGTAGCTTCTTGGCTAAATGAGAATGGAATATCGGCATTTGTGCTTCGATATAGAACGGCCTATGTGCCAGCTTTCTTGTTTCGTTTTCGATATGTTTTCAGAGGGAATCGATATCCAGATCCCCAGGATGATTTAAAACAGGCAATTAAATATATTAAGGACCATTCTGAGGAATTCAGAATCAATCCTCATCATGTAGGTGCTATGGGCTTTTCTGCAGGAGGACATCTGGTTATGTCGGCTGCAGAGTTTTTCAAAGAAGAAGACAAACCTTTTTTTGTCGCTCCAATTTATCCGGTTGTCACGATGACAGAAGATTGTGTTCATAAAAGGTCACGGAGGGCTTTGTTGGGAGATAGTAGAGTGAGAAATAAAGACCTTAGAGATTCTTTGTCTCTTGAAAAACATGTTCCTGCTGATTGTCCACCTGTTTTTTTGGTAAATTGTAAAGATGATCCAATTGTGGATTATAGAAATTCAGTGTTATTAGATAAAGCCTTGACGGAAAAAAGTATCCCTCATAAATATATACAATATGAAACTGGAGGACATGGCTTCGGAGCGAGTGATTCGAAAGGCACACCAGAAAGTAGAGAGTGGAAGATAGAGTTTATTAATTGGATTAATAGATTATTAGATAATGGAAATTAATACTAAATTTGATGATATTCGTCCTTATTATGAGGAGGAAATACCTGCAGCGATGAAAAGGATTGCTGCTTGTGAATTATTTCCACTTCTTTCATTGTTTGTGTATCCTAATGAACCGATTGAGGATATTAGAAAGATGGTTGGCTCTTTTAAGACAACTCGTGAATTTCAGCATGAAACAATGAAGAAAGTAAATGAGCAAGTGATAAAGAGGAGTATAACTCATTTTAGTTGTACCGGCATTGAACGATTAGATCCGAATAAAAGTTATCTTTATGTTTCTAATCATCGCGATATAATGCTTGATTCAAGTTTGCTTCAATACTTTTTCGTTGTGAATGGATTTGAAACCACAGAGATCACTTTTGGCGCCAACTTAATGATAAACCCAATAGTAGTTGATATTGGCAAGTCAAACAAGATGTTCAAAGTGGAGAGACAAGGCAGTAGCATAAAAGATTTTTATAAGAGTTCCTTGCACCTTTCTGAATACATTCGATATGTCATTTCAGAAAAAAAAGAATCTGTTTGGATTGCGCAACGAAATGGACGTACCAAGAATGGTATAGACAGTACTGATCAAGGAATCATTAAGATGTTTTGTCTGAGTGAGCCTAAAGATAAGATTAAGGCTTTAGCAGATTTACACATTGTACCTATAAGTGTATCCTATGAATGGGAACCTTGTGATTTATTAAAAACGCTCGAATTGTATGAATCTCAATATACAAGATATATAAAGAAACCGGGAGAAGATTTAAATAGTATCATTACCGGTATCCTTCAGCCTAAAGGGCGAGTTCATATAGGAATATGCGAACCGATTTCAGTAGCAGAGTTGGTAGCGTTGGAATATATGACTAATAATGAATACCATAAATCTGTAGCAAAGTTGTTGGATTCTCGTATAAACACAGCGTATCGTTTATACCCTAACAACTATGTAGCACATGACTTACTGTATGGTAATACAAAATATGCTTCAATGTATTCTAAAGATGATTATGATAAGTTTATCCACCATATGTCAAAACTGGATAGATATGATGCATGTGATATTGACAGATTGAAAGAATTTTTCATTGGCATTTATTCTAATCCTATTGATAACAAACAAAGATGATAGCCGTAGTTTTAAAAATATATGACTATTTCAAAGCGAATCCCAAATCGTTTTTGTTGTCTTTGCTCATTATAACTGTTGGGCTTTTGTTTCTGTTGTCAAAACAGTCCTATAAAGAGGATATCCTTGATTTCTTGCCATTAGGTGACGATTACCATAAAGCGATGCCTATATATCAGGATTTATCTGGTGCAGACAGAGTTTTTGTCGTTTTTGAATCAAAAGACTCAACCACAAACGATATTGATGGGGTCGTCGAAGCTATTGATGAGTTTGAACAAACTTTGATAAATAATGATAATGAAGGATTCGTTAAGAACCTTATTTCTCAAATAGATTATAATGCCATTGGTGAAACGACAGATTACTTGTATAAAAACGTACCATACCTTCTGACTGAGGAAGATTATGCAAGAATTGACAGTCTCTTTTCTAACGATTTATATATTGTTGATTGTTTGAGGGACGACAAACAGCTTCTGCTATTCCCGGTGTCAAGTTTAATGACTGGTAACGTTTCAAAAGACCCATTGAAACTGTTTACTCCTGTGCTAAATAGACTTCAAAGTGCAACTTTAAATGCGGATTATGAGTTGTATGATGGCTACATCTTTTCTCCGGATATGAGTAAAGGTATTGTCATGATGACTTCTCCATTCGGAGCAAGTGAGACTGAAAACAATGCAAAACTAATTAATCTCATAGACAAGACGATTGATGAATTTAAGAGCATACATGAAAATGTGGATATTCATGTCATAGGTGGACCAGTCATAGCCGTTGGCAATGCTACTCAAATAAGGAATGATAGCTTGTTGTCTATCTCTATAGCTGTAATACTGATATTGCTTCTTTTGCTTCTTTGTTTTAGAAACATTTGGAACATTTCATTAATAATAATATCTATTGTTTGGGGGTGGCTTTTCGCAATGGGGGCGTTGTCCTTGGTTCATAATGGAATATCTATTATTGTTATAGGCATCTCATCTGCAATATTAGGTATTGCTGTTAATTATCCACTTCATTTTATATCACATCTGAACCATACACCAGATGCGAGAAAAACATTAAAAGAGATTGTTACTCCCTTGTTGGTTGGTAATATAACGACGGTAGGTGCTTTCATGGCCTTAGTACCATTAAAAGCTCAAGCATTAAGAGATCTTGGTCTGTTTAGCTCTTTATTGTTAATTGGCACCATCTTATTTGTATTATTGTTTCTTCCTCAATTGTCATATAATAATGGGAGACGAACATCTTTGCAAATCTTAGATAAAATAGGGGAGTATAGCATTGAAAATAAACGCTCAATCATATATGTTGTAATAGGCCTCACCGTTCTCTTTGGCTTCTATAGCTTGAATACTTCTTTTGATGCAGATATGAGTCACATCAATTATATATCGGACAATCTTCAACAAGAGATGAAACAACTTCAAGATATGATGCCGTCATCTGTGGAGAGCCAGACTGTCTATATTGTGAATGAAGGGCAAACTGCAGATGAGGCTCTCGTGAAGAGCGAAAAAAGTTCCCGGGCAATTCAATCATTAGTTCGAAGTGATGATGTAGACGAATACAATAGTTGCACTCAGGTCTTTAGCTCATTAGAAGAACAAAAGAGGAAGATTGAAAGATGGAATGCCTTTGTAAATAAATACAAGGATAAGCTGACAATAGAATTGAGAGAAGAAGCAGAGAAAGAGGGATTTGCCAGTGGATCATTCCAAGATTTTGAAGCAATAATCAATTCTTCTTATACCCCCCATGACATATCTGCGCTTGAAAAAGAATTGCCTTCACTGTATAGTAATTACGTTTTTCAAAACGACAGCCTAAACCAATATTATGTTGTTGATCAACTATTGGTTAGAGGATCAGAAGTGCAGAATATTGTTGCCCAACTTAAAGAAGAGGCTGCTGGTGATTTGGTGTTTGATGTATCATCAATGAATTCTTCTATAGCGACAAATTTGACAAATGACTTTAACTATATAGGTTGGGCTTGCGGTTTAATTGTATTCTTCTTTTTATGGTTTACTCTCGGCAGCATTGAATTAGCATTATTATCTTTCGTACCAATGGCTATAAGTTGGGTTTGGATATTGGGAATAATGTCAATACTGGGAATTCAATTTAATATGGTGAATGTTATTTTGGCCACCTTTATATTTGGCCAGGGTGATGATTATACCATCTTTATGACAGAAGGGTGTCAATATGAGTATGCGTATAGGAAAAAAATGATTGCTTCATACAAGAAGGGTATTGTTATTTCTGCGTTAATCATGTTTATCGGTATAGGCTCATTGATTTTTGCCAAACACCCAGCTCTGTATTCTTTAGGCGAGATAACGATAATAGGTATGTTTTCTGTTGTTCTGATGGCATATCTTATTCCGCCGTTCTTGTTTAAATGGCTTACAACAACGGCAGATGGAGAATATAGGCTGAGGCCTTTGTCTTTTTCTGCATTATTGCGGTTTAGCGATAAAGAAGCAGACAAGCATGTAGACTTGGTCATAGATCGATACCGTTATAAAGGGAGCGAGTTGTTTTCAACGATAAAAAAACGTTTGAGAATATATGATGGTTACAAACAATGGCTGAATAATGATTCTTCAACTCATGTCATCATTATCAATAATGGTTATGGGGAATTCTCATTGTTAATGGCTCTCACATATCCAGATAAGGTGATTTATGCTTTTGAAGAAAATGAAGATAATAGACTTATTTCTTATTATAGTGCAGAAGGTGTAGTGAATAATCTTCATATCTTACCAAAAGACAATAATGCAATAGAAGAGCTATACCATAACTTGCATGATGATGCAACCGTTTACTTGGTAAATCCGAGTGAACCAGATAATGAGAGTTTCGGACAAATTAAAGATTACAGAATATGAAGGAACGAATTAAGTTGTTATTAGAGGAGGCTTTACCTCTTGTTGATATCGATTCTGATTTCCTTTTCGCTGAACTGGATTCATTAGGAGTGACTACCATTTTGATGATTTTGTCAACTGAATATGGTATTGAATTGGAGGCTATTGATGCAACTCCAAAGAACCTAAAGAATTTGGATAGCATAGTAGCTATGGTAGAAAAGAAGATTGCTCAAAAACAGAAATGAAATGAAACTGGAAGATTATCTTAAAATCCATGCGGATTCACAGCCATATAAAGTTGCAGTGATTTGTAAGGATGAATCTCTTTCTTATCGAGATTTATACCAGAGAGTTCTTGCAAAGACAAGTAATCTGCAGGCAATGGGTTGCCAGCAAGGTACAGTCTTTTGCTTTAAGAATACCCAGGATATTGAATTCCTTACAACTTATTTTGCTGTTCACCTTCTGGGTGGTATTGCCGTCCCATTGGAAAAAGAGATCGCTGACGAAAAGTTTAATTATATAATTGATGAGTATAATGATTTTCGACCATCTGAAAATGTGGCCGACATTCTCTATACGACCGGCACGACAGGGAAATCGAAAGGAGTGATGATCAGCTATGAAGCAATCATGGCGGATGCTGAGAACTTGTTGCATGGACATGGATACACGGATAAAACAGTTTTCGTCATATGTGGACCCTTAAATCATATCGGAAGTCTTTCCAAAATATATCCCATAATTTTGTCTGGAGGAACATTGATAATTTTGGAAGGATTTAAAGATTTCGATTCTTTTTTTTCTGCCCTCGATTATCCAAGTAAAAAGATAGCCACGTTCTTAGTACCTGCTAGTATAAGAATGTTGTTGCTGTTAGCTAAAAACAAGATTGCCGAATATAAGGATAAAATAGATTTCATAGAGACAGGTGCAGCTCCGATGCCTCATTCTGACAAGGAAAAATTATGTGAATTGCTTCCTAATACTCGTTTGTATAACACATATGCGTCCACAGAAACAGGAATAATCAGTACCTATAATTTCAATGATGGCGTCTGTAAGCCAGGATGTTTGGGAAAGCCATTAAAGAATTCTATGTTTTTCCTGACAGAAGATGGACATGTGGCATGTAGAGGAAAAACAATTATGTCAGGATACGCCTTAGACGAAACTAAGACGAAACAAGTGCTCCATGATAATACAATATTCACTGCTGATATAGGGGAGATAGATGGAGATGGCATGCTTCATTTGATAGGTCGAAATGATGATGTGATAAATGTGGGAGGATATAAAATCTCACCGGCTGAAGTTGAAGACGTCGCTTTATCATTCCCCATGATTAAAGATTGCATTTGCATTAGTGTCCCTTCGTCAATCACCGGAGAAGCTTTAGAATTACTGTTCGTAGAAGAAATGGCAGATACTGTAAAGACTAAAGAACTGGCTCGTTTCCTGAATAGTAGATTAGAGAAATATAAAGTACCCCAATTATACGAAAAAGTCGATTCGATTAAAAGGACATTCAATGGTAAAATTGATAGGAATTACTATCGGTAATAGCACTTGTTAAGATTTATTTCATTAACTTAGTGCAATATTTAGTGGCTTACGGCATTATTGTTGTAGTGACGAAAAACGACAAGGATTATGAAACAAGTATTCAGGCTAAGCTTTATCTTAACTATCATTACCGCTATGATACATATACCAGGGTTTGCACAAACGTATGAAAGCCTGTGGAAACAGGTGAAGGAGGCTGAAGAGAAAAGTCTGCCAAAAACCGTGATGGATCTGTCGGACAAGATATTCCGCAAGGCACAACGGGAACAGAACGCCGCTCAGATGTTCAAGGCGTACCTCTATAAGACGCAAAGTCAGGAGGAGGTGACGCCCGACAGCATATACCCTAATTTCCAATATATAGAGAAATGGGTAAAGACGGAAAGCAATACGGTGAACCGTGCCATTCTTCACTCAATGTTGGCGGGTATGTATCAAGACTACTTGAATCGCCATAGCTATGAGCTGCGTCACCGCACCGAACTGGCTGAGGGTGAGATGCCTGAGGATATGCGCGAATGGACCAGGGGATTGTTTGAAAAACAGGTGGAGCAGCATGCCAATGCTGCTTTAGAAGATAAGTCAACACTGTTGGAGACTTTTGCCAAGGCTTATGTACCCTTTGCTGTGTTGGGCAATGGTAGTGAGTTTTATGCGCATGATATGTATCATTTGATGGTGACTCGTACCATAGACAACCTGAAAGAACTGCACAATCAGCGTGACCGCATAGAGCAACTGTACCAAGAGATGATGAAGACTTATGGCGAGATGAAGGGCAGAGAAGAAGCTACGCTGATGGTGACATTGGACTACTGGCAGTGGAAGGATGGTGAACACCACGAAATATATGATGAACTGATCAATAAATACGATGCGTTCCCTGCTGTGATGGAGGCGTATCTGTTAAAGGCGCAGTGGTTGAATGACAATGAACGTCCTGCTGAAGCACTGGTGTTGATTGATAAGGCGTTGGCAAAGTATCCCAAGTACCACCGTGTGAATGCTTTGGAGCAACTCAAAGCTAATATACTGCAACCATACCTGTCTGTGAACATGTTGAAAATGCTCTATCCTGGCGAGGATGCCGAACTGAGCATCGACTTCAAGAACCAGCAGAATGTGGAGGTGAAGTTGTTTGCTACCCAGTTTGCCGAACTGCCTCAAGAGGAGAAGACAGAAGCAAAGGATATTCAGCAGTTGCAGTTGCAGCAACTGAATACTTGGCAGTATGATTTAAAGCCAGTGGAGAAAGAGGGATTGGGACGCAACATTCAATATTTACAACATGCCAACAAGTTCACAGTAAAGGCCCCAGAGAAGCCGGGAGTCTATCTGCTGAGCGTAACGCCTAAGGATGCCCCCAAACTGACTAGCTACCGCTATTTGGTAGTGAGTCGCTTCAAGGTGCTGATTCTGAACTTGGGCGACGGACAAACCGAAGTGTTGACATTAGACCGCAAGTCTGGTCAGCCCATCGGTGGTGTGGAGGTAACATTCTATCGTGGACGTGGTACCAACTACAAGGAATACGACAAGGTAACTACTGGTGCCGATGGTCGCAAGGTGTTCAAGAGCAGCAACAATAGCTACACCACTTATGTAGCCCGCAAGGGTGATGACCGTGCCATGTTGCCACAGAGCGTCTATCTGCGCAACAGGCCTAATGAGCATGCTGTGAATACAGAGACCAACTTGACATTGTTGACCGACCGTGCTATTTATCGCCCAGGTCAGACTGTGTATGTGATGGGTATTGTGTATAGTCAGAAGGGTGAAGAAACTCATGTAGTAGAGGGTAAAAACTATCACTTGACGCTGAATGATGTCAATGGCAAGGAACTGAGTGCCACTGATGTTGTTTCCAATGATTTCGGTTCGTTCAATGCTTCTTTCGTCTTGCCGACAGCAACGTTGAATGGCAATTTCAGCATCCAAACTAGCAATAATGAGGCTTTTAAATCTTTTAGGGTGGAGGAGTACAAACGTCCTACCTTCGAGATAACATTCGAGCCTATCAAGGAAGCTTACCGCATAGGCGACAACATCACACTGAAAGGTCATGTGGAAACTTTCAGCGGTGCCACCGTTCAGAACATGCCACTGACATACCGTATTACTGGCAATATCTGGCGCATCTGGAGCAAAAACGAAGACCCACAGGCTGCCGATACAGTAATGATTGATGGTAAGGGTGACTTTGAAATACCTATTCAATTGAAAGCCCAGGATGAGCAACGTTCTTTGAGCATCAACGTAGAAGCTACTGTAACCAATGAAGCTGGTGAGACGCAAACTGCCAGCAAGAGTATCTGGGCACGTCCGCAGGCATATTCTTTGGGAATTGATATTCCAGAATACTTGAATCAGTCAGTGGCTCCATTATTCATGACTACGGTGAACAATGCCGCCGGTCAGCCCCAAGACAAGATATTGCACTATCGTTTATTTAAGGTGGCGAAAGAGGGCACCCCATTTGACGAACTGATGAAACGGTTACCAGTAGAAGAGGGTGATATTAAAGGCAATGAAAGTCATAACTTTACATTGTGGAAGAATTTGCCTTCTGCACAATATATATTGGAACTGACGGTAGTAGGTGAGGAAAGTCTGCCAGAAGAACAGCAGTCTCGTCATATCCAACAGTTCAATCTCTATAGTGATACTGACAAGACCTTTGGTACTTTTGTGGATATCTTCCTCGGCAGGGGACAGGGTCGCCTGACCTTTGACGCCCAGCACCCTGCCACCTTCATGTTTGGCACTTCACATCCCGATGCCTATGTGCTGATGGATGTATTTGCCAATGACAAACGCATCAAAACACAATCGTTGAAGATGGACAACGAATTGAGAAAGTTTGAGTTGCCCTATAAGGAGAACTATGGCGATGGTGTAACGGTATTGTTTACGTTTGTCAAAGACGACAAGGTCTATACCCGTCAGATACAGATAGAAAAGACCCAACCTGAGAAGCAGTTGACGATGAAATGGGAGGTGTTCCGCGATAAGATGCTGCCCGGTCAGCAAGAAGAGTGGAAGCTGGTGATTAAGACCCCCGATGGCGCTCCTGCAGCTGCCGAGATGCTGGCTTATATGTATGACGCTTCACTTGACAAGATCTATCGACAGTACCAAGGTCTGTTTGTATATTATAATCGTTACCTCTATGCTGCTAACCACCACCAGAGCACTAACAACCATTCTTATTGGTCGTTTCACTGGAAGGATAAGAACTTTGAGGTGCCTATGTGGGAGTGGGATTACCTGGATATCCCTCGCCTAGGTTTCTACAACATGAGAGACTTTGTGTTGTATGAATCGAGGGGGGCAGGAGTTCCGATGTTAGGTGCTACCCGGATGATGAAAAGCGCAAATGCTGCAGTAGCAATGGATGATGCAGAGGTTGAGGAGGAGGAGAGCTTTGCAGCACCTCAGATGACGCGGGTACAGGCTACGGCTGATAGCGCAGAGGAACCTGCAGAGGCTGACAATGCTGAGGAATCCGGTGAGATAGGCGACTTGGAGATAAGGAGTAACTTTGCCGAGACGGCTTTCTTTTATCCGCAGTTGCTCACCAACGACAAAGGCGAGGTGGTGCTGTCATTCACCATGCCTGAGAGTCTGACACGTTGGAATTTCCGAGGTATCTCTCACACCAAAGATATGATGGTGGGTAATCTGAGTGCACAGGCAGTAACACAGAAAGATTTTATGCTGAGACCTAATGTGCCACGCTTTGTTCGCATGGGCGACCAGGTGAATATTACCGCTGTAGTGTCTAACTTGACGGATAATCTGGTGAAGGGCACAGCTACTTTCACCCTGTTTGATCCTGTAACAGACAAGACTATTGCTACACAGCAACAAGCATTCAGCGCTGAGGGCAAGGGCAATACTACCGTATCATTCGACTTTGACGTGACCGAGGAATATACGCTATTAGGTGTAAGAATGGTGGCAGATGGAGGTCAGTTCAGCGATGGCGAACAACATGTGTTGCCAGTACTGAGCAACAAGCAATACATAACCGAGACATTGGCAATGCCCATCAGGGGTAATCAGACACGTGACTTCTCTACCGCTGAGTTGTTCAATCACCAGCACCCATCGGCTACACAGAAGAAGCTGACGGTAGAATTTACGGGCAATCCTGCCTGGTATGCCGTACAGGCACTGCCAGAAATCAGCGAACCTACTTCTGACAATGCTATCGCTTGGGCATCAGCCTTCTATGGAAATATGTTGGCTACACATATCGCCAATAGTCAGCCGCGCATTCAGCAAGTGTTCAACCGCTGGAAGCTGGAGGGTGGTGACAAGCAGACTTTGTTGAGTCAGTTGGAGAAGAACCAGGAACTGAAGGAAATCATCTTGAATGAAACCCCTTGGGTGATGGATGCACAGAATGAGACCGAGCGCAAGCAGCGTTTGGGTCTGTTGTTCGACCTAAACCAGATGAACAACCGCATCAACACCGACCTGACCAAATTACAGGGGCTGCAAAACGAAGATGGTGGCTGGAGCTGGTTCAGTGGCATGGAGAGCAGCTTCTACACCACTACTTATATTACTGGCTTGCTGATCAGACTGGAGATGTTGCTGAAAGAAGGACAAAATGCTCAATTCTCAACCGTAAGCTCACATCTTTCCACCACCGATGAGCTAAAGGCAAAGGGCTTCAACTACATTCACTCAGAGATGCTGAAGCACTATCGTCAGATGCTGAAGGACTATGGCAAGAGCAAGTTGCCAAAGTACCTTTCATATATGGAGATGCAATATCTCTACCTAATTGCTGTAGGCAATATCGATGTGCCACAGGCAAACAAGGAGGCCTACAACCACTTCCTGTCGTTAGTGCCTAACAACCTCAAGGATGGTGACGTGATCACTAAGGCGCAGAGTGCTATTGTGCAGCAAAAGGCTGGCAAGTTGAAGAGCTCGAACGACTTTATCAACTCGCTGAAAGAACATATGGTGGATGAGGACGAGATGGGGGCTCACTTTGCCTTCCTCGACAAACCATATACCTGGGCGATGATACCGGTACCACAACATGTAGCCACTATGGAGGCATTGCAATATGTAGGTGGTAACGATGAACTGATAGAAGAGATGAAGATGTGGCTGCTGAAGCAGAAACAGACACGAGGCTGGAACTCATCGGTATGCACCGTTGACGCTATCTATGCCTTGTTGTGTCGAGGTGCCAACCTGTTGGCAAACAAGGGAGATGTACGCATCACCTTTGCTGATAGAGTCATGGAGACGGTATCACCAACCAAGAGCGATACGCCTGACTTGGGTTATGTAAAGGAAGTATTCTCTGACAAGCAAACGGTGGAGGCTCCTGTGATTACCGTAGAAAAGCGTGACGATGGCATTGCCTGGGGTGCTGCCTATGCACAGTATTTCAGTCCGATGACCGATATCGAGCAGCAGGGCAAAGAACTGAACCTGGAACGTCGTTTCTATGTGGAGCGCATGGATGCGCAGGGCAAGAAAACACTCGAGCAGATAGGCGACAAAGCCCAGCTGAAGGTGGGTGATGTGGTGGTATCACGCATGACCATTACCTTGGATCGAGCTATGGATTTCGTACAACTGAAGGATCGTCCTGCAGCTTGTTTCGAGCCAGTGGCACAGTTGTCGGGTTATCGTTGGAATGGAGTAGGCTACTACATGGAAGTGGAAGATGCTGCAACCAACTATTTCTTCGATAGATTGGGCAAGGGAATGCATGTGCTGGAGGTACGCTATCGTGTGCAACGTACAGGTACTTACCAAGTGGGGGCATCTACAGTGCAATCGGCCTATGCTCCTGAGTTTGCCTCACATTCTTCTGGTATTACGATTGAAATTGAAAAATAATGATTATATTTGCAAACTATATTTGAGTTTGCAATGAATAAAAACTTCTTCATATTGGGCGTGCTGGCGTTGTGGCAGGTAACTGCTATAGCCCAGCCACGCTTCATTCCAGATACAGAAATACAGAAAATTGGACAGGTAGAATGGAAACAACCTGTGACGATTAAGTTTGGCATCAGCAACAAGGGCAACCAGCCGTTGGTGCTGACTGATGTGCAGCCCGATTGCGACTGTACGGTGGCACGGTGGATTGAAACTCCTATCGCTCCCAACGAGAGAGGTGAGATAAATGTAACCTTCGACGCTTCGATTATGGGTACTTTCGACAAGGGAGTGGCAGTATATACCAATGCCGAGCCTCATGTGGCATACTTGCGCTTTACCGGACAGGTAATGACCGAGGTAAGGGACTATACGCGTACACATCCTTACAAGATTGGCGATATAAGGATTGACACTACCGAGGTGTCGTTCCCCGATGTGGAGCGAGGTACTTATCCCACCTTGCGCATTGGTGTGGCAAACGAGGGTGATCGTCCTTATGAACCAGTGCTGATGCATCTACCGTCTTATGTCACTCAGAAGGCTGAGCCTGCTGTGCTGCAACCTTATGAGCACGGTGAACTGGTGCTCACGTTGGAGAGCGACCTCTTAGATGACTATGGCTTGACGCAGGCTTCTGTCTATCTAAGCCGCTTCCAAGGGGATGTAGTGGGCGAGGACAACGAGATTCCGTTGTCGGTAGTATTATTGCCTGACTTTAGTTCATTGCCGCTTTCTGTGAAGAACCGTATGCCTGTGATAGAACTTTCCTCTCAAGATTTGGACTTCAGAACTCAATTGGCCAAGAGTACCAAGGCGAAACAAGATGTTGTTTTGACCAACAAGGGATTGTCTCCTTTAACTATACTGAAGGTTCAAGTGTTTAATTCAGCTATAGGCGTGGATTTGAAGAAGACGGTGCTGGAGCCAAAAGAATCCATTAAGATGCGTGTCACTGTAGATAAGCGCATACTTAGCCGTGATCGCAAACCGCTTCGACTGTTGCTGATCACCAATGATATTCAGCACCCCCAAGTAGAAATAAATATTAAGCATTAACTATGATGGACCATCCTGAAAACAGTGAAGAATATAAAGGCTTGCAGGTAAATGCCGGTGTGGAGCCCGTATCGATAGTGAACCCCTATCGCAAGAAGAATGCCCGTAGGCGTGAGCTTTCAGTTAACGACTATGTAGAGGGTATTCTGAAGGGCGATGTTACCATATTGAGCCGAGCCGTAACGCTGGTAGAGAGTGTGCTGCCCGAGCATCAGGTGATAGCGCAGGAAGTGATTGAGAAATGTCTGCCTCATGCTGGCAACTCAGTGCGTGTCGGTATCAGTGGTGTACCAGGAGCTGGTAAGAGTACCTCTATCGACGTGTTTGGTATCCATGTCTTGGAAAAGTATGGTGGCAAACTGGCTGTTCTGGCGATTGACCCCAGTAGCGAGCGCACCAAAGGCAGTATCTTGGGTGACAAGACCCGTATGGAAAAACTTTCACTGCATCCTAAAGCATTTATTCGTCCTAGTCCATCGGCTGGTTCATTGGGTGGTGTAGCACGTAAGACTCGTGAGACCATCATCCTGTGCGAGGCTGCAGGCTTCGACAAGATATTTGTAGAAACAGTGGGAGTGGGACAGAGCGAGACCGCTTGTCATTCAATGGTGGATTTCTTCCTGTTGATTCAGTTGGCTGGTACTGGCGACGAACTCCAGGGTATCAAGCGAGGCATCATGGAAATGGCCGACGGCATTGTGATCAACAAAGCTGATGGTGACAATATAGAGCGAGCTAAACTGGCGGCGAGTCATTTCCGCACCGCTCTCCACATGTTCCCAGAACCCGAGAGTCACTGGACACCTCAAGTGCTCACATATTCTGGTTTCTTCGGCTTGGGCATCAAGGAAATCTGGGATATGGTGTATAAGTATATCGACTTTGTGAAACTGAACGGATATTTTGAATACCGTCGCAGTGAGCAGAGCAAATACTGGATGTATGAGAGCATCAACGAACAGTTGCGCAATAGCTTCTACAATAATCCTACCATCGACAGCCTGATTGCCGAAGAAGAAGCGAAAGTGCTGAATGGACAGAAAACATCGTTTGTAGCAGCAAAGTACTTGTTGGACACATATTTTGACTTATTGAAGCATTAACACATGGAAGTGCAGGCTAATTACATCAGACGCATAGAGATCCACGGATTGTGGAACCGCTATGACATTGTGTGGGACTTGCGTCCCGATGTGAACATACTGAGTGGTATCAACGGTGTGGGCAAGACCACCATTCTGAACCGTTCGGTGACTTATCTGGAGCAGACCTCAGGACGTGTGAAAGACGGATCCCTGGAAGGTGTGCAGGTATGGTTCGACAACGAGCAAGCCACCTACATTCCCTTTGATGTGATACGCAGTTACGACCGTCCTTTGGTACAAGGAGATTTCACGGCTCGTATGGCGGATCCCATGGTGCGTACTGAGATTGACTGGCAGATATACCTCTTGCAGCGTCGCTATCTGGACTATCAAGTGAATATTGGCAACAAGATGATAGCCATGCTCAGTGGCGATGATGAGCAGCGTGCCAAAGCCAGCGAACTGGCGAAGCCCAAAGCTCGTTTTCAGGATATGATTGACCAGCTATTCAGCTATACGGGCAAGAGAATAGACAGACAGAACAACGAACTTTCTTTCAAGCAGTATGGTGAGAACATTACTGCCTATCAACTGTCTGCGGGTGAGAAACATATGTTGGTAATTCTGCTCACAGCTTTGCTGCGCTGTGGCGAGCACAGTGTGTTGTTCATGGATGAACCTGAGGCTTCACTGCACATTGAGTGGCAAGAACAGCTCATCAGTATGATTCGCGAACTGAATCCCAATATACAGTTGATACTCACCACCCATTCTCCTGCAGTCATCATGCATGGTTGGTTGGATGCCGTTACCGAAGTAAGTGACATCGCAACGGAAATTAAAGCCTGAAACGCTGAAACATAGCTCTTGTTTTTATTTTGACAAGAAATAAAAAATCACCTATGCCTAAAACACTGAAACATAGTCTGAGTTCCGATTATTTGGAAGCTGCACGTCTGCTTTCTCCCAAAAAGAAACGCAAACGTGTGGTGGTATATGTGGAGAGCTATGATGATATTGCCTTCTGGCGCGACATCTTGAACGATTTCGAAAACGACAAGCGCTACTTCGAAGTGATGCTGCCCGCCAATTCACGTAATCTCGTGCATGGCAAGAAGAGCGTGCTGATGCAGTCGCTCCAGAATGAACAATTGGGCGAAAACCTCATTGCCTGTGTAGACAGCGATTATGATTTCCTCATCCAAGGTGCATCCGACTCTTCCCGTCAGGTAAACAGCAGTCCTTATGTGTTGCAGACCTATTGCTATGCCATCGAGAACTATTGGTGCTATGCCGACTCGCTGCATGATGTCTGTGTCAAGGCAACACTGAACGATCATCAGATTTTTGACTTTAAGCAATTCATGACGGATTATTCTACGATCGTCTATCCGTTGTTTATGTGGAATGTGTATTTCTACCGTCGTTGTGACTGGAGCACCTTCCCCATGAAACGCCTGCACGAGAATACCGCCCTGGGTAACATCAATATCAAGAATCCACGACAGGTACTCGACAACCTGCAGCACAAGGTGGATAGGGAACTGGAATACTGGACCTCCCGTTTCCCAGACTTGGTGGAGGAGGTAGAGAAAGAAAAAGCGAAGGTGGAAGAACTAGGTCTGACACCCGATAATACTTATCTCTACATGCAAGGACACCATATCATGGATGCGGTAGTGCTGAGAGTGCTCATACCAGTATGCGCCCAACTACGCAAGGAACAAGAAGATATGATACGCCGCAAGTCGGTGCATGTACAGCAATTCGACAACGAACTCACCAGCTATGAACGCAGTTCTATGCCTGTGGAGGTGGTGATTCGCCAGAATAAGGACTATACGTCTCTGTTCTGTTACCGTTGGATTTTGGAAGACATCTACAATATTTTCCCTTAATAAGATTCACCCCAACCCTCCGATGAAAGAGTAGGAGGGTGCCTGACATCATCAAAGCTTTTCCTTCAAAAACTGTCCTGTGTAACTTTCAGGATGTTTCGCTATTTCCTCTGGGGTACCCGTTGCCACCAGGTAGCCACCCTTGTCACCGCTCTCAGGTCCTAAGTCGATGACATAATCGGCACACTTAATCACCTCGATGTTGTGTTCAATTATTAATATAGTATGACCACGGCGTATCAGGGCGTCGAATGATTCCAACAACTTCTTGATATCATGGAAATGAAGACCCGTGGTCGGCTCGTCGAAAATAAACAAGGTAGGGTCGGTGCTCTCCTGACTCAAGTAGTAAGCCAACTTCACACGCTGGTTCTCACCACCTGATAAGGTACTGCTCGACTGTCCCAGTTTGATATAACCCAAGCCCACATCCTGCAGCGGTTTGAGGCGTTTCACAATCTTGCTCTGCTTATGCTGGGTAAAGAACTCTACCGCCTGGTTGACAGTCATCTCCAAGATATCGTAGATATTCATTCCTTTGTACTGCACCGCTAAGGTGTCAGCCTTAAAACGCTTGCCGTGACATGATTCGCACTCGAAGGTAAGGTCGGCCATGAACTGCATCTCCACCGTTACGGTACCTTCACCCTTACACTCCTCGCAACGGCCACCCTCACTGTTGAAACTGAAATAGCCTGGTGTATAGCCCATCTGCTTGCTGAGCGGCTGGTCGGCCCACAACTTACGGATTTCGTCATACGCTTTGAGGTAAGTAACAGGATTGCTGCGCGTACTTTTGCCGATAGGGTTCTGGTCCACAAACTCGATGTTGCGGATATCATGTATATCGCCTTCAATGGTAGCATATTCACCTGGACGGTCGGCACACTCGTCGAGCTCTCGCTTCAAGGCACGATAGAACACATCACGCACCAAAGAACTCTTGCCCGAACCACTCACACCCGTCACCACCGTCATCACATTCAACGGGAAAGAAACATCGATACCCTTTAGGTTGTTCTCACGTGCTCCTGTTATCTTGATAAACTGGTTCCAAGGACGACGTGACTGAGGTACAGGTATTTTCTCCTCTCCTAAGAGATAGTTGACCGTATAGCTATTGGTGCCTTTCTGCAGGTCATTCATATTGCCTTGATACACAATCTCGCCACCCAGTCGGCCCGCATTCGGACCAATATCGATGATATAATCCGCAGCACGGATAATCTCTTCGTCATGCTCCACCACTATCACCGTATTGCCCAAATCACGCAATTGTTTCAGCACCTTAATCAGTCTATCGGTATCACGACTGTGCAACCCAATGCTGGGCTCGTCGAGGATATACATACTGCCCACCAGACTACTGCCCAAAGATGTAGCCAGATTGATGCGCTGACTCTCACCGCCAGATAGCGTATTGCTCTGTCGGTTCAGGGTAAGATAACCCAATCCCACCTCCACCATAAAGGTCAGACGACTGTTGATTTCGGTAAGTATGCGTTTGGCTATCTGATACTGGTTTTCATCCAGCTTCAAATTCTTGAAGAACAGCTGCAAGTCATCGATAGACATGTTCACCAGTTCGCTGATGCTCTTGCCACCCACCTTCACGTAGTTGGCCTCTGGCTTCAAACGAGTACCATGACACTTGGGACACACCGTCTTGCCACGATAGCGTGCCATCATCACACGGTATTGAATCTTGTATTGGTTCTCCTTCACCATCTCAAAGAAATCGTTGATTCCCTTGAAATAAGGAGTACCCTCCCACAGCATCCGCTTCTGCTCGTCAGTCAGTTGATAATAAGGAGTGAAGATAGGGAACCCAGCTTTCTCTGCACCACGAATCACCTCGTCTTTCCATTCACCCATCTTGTCGCCTCGCCAGCACACCACCGCACCATCATAGATAGACAAAGAACGGTTGGGCACCACCAGATGTTCATCGATGCCAATCACAGTGCCAAAGCCTTCACACTCAGGACAAGCCCCTAACGGAGAATTGAAAGAAAACAGTTGGTCGGTGGGTTCTTCAAACGTCATGCCGTCCGCCTCGAATTTGGTACTGAAACGGTAGAGCTGTGTACTGCCGTCGGGGTTGAAGAAACGCAGCAGACAGGCACCGTCACCCTCATACATCGCCGTTTCGGCAGAATCGTTAAGACGACTGATGGCGTCCGCTTCATGAGACACTACAAAGCGATCCACTAGCAGAAACACCACATCTTCCTTCTTGGGGATATAGTCTTCCAACTTCACCACCTTGCCATTCACCTCCAAACGGTTGAAGCCCTCCTTATGCAGGATATCCAACTGACGGGTCATGCTGCGCCCCTCCGGCACAATCACAGGCGCCATCAGCAACATACGGATGCCGTCGTCAAACTGCTGCATACAGCGACTGATGTCATCGACCGAATGTTTGCGTACTTCTTTTCCGCTGACAGGACTGAACGTTTTGCCAATACGGGCATACAGCATACGCAGGTAGTCATATATTTCAGTAGAAGTACCCACCGTAGAACGAGGATTTCTGCTGGTCACCTTCTGTTCTATGGCAATGGCAGGGGGGATACCCTTGATGAAGTCGCACTCAGGTTTGTTCAGCCTGCCCAGGAACTGGCGGGCATAGCTGCTGAGGCTCTCCACATAGCGGCGCTGTCCCTCGGCATAGAGGGTGTCGAATGCCAACGATGACTTACCCGAACCGGAAAGTCCCGTAATCACCACCAGTTTGTTACGGGGTATATCCACGTTCACATTCTTCAGGTTGTTCACCCTGGCACCTCTTATGCTGATATATTTGTCTTCTTCCATCATCTTAATCTCGCTTTGCTTTGCAAAGATACATTTTTTTTCCTATTTTTGCACTCAAAATCTCTAACTGATTCAGTACCCAAATGAAAATAAAACAACTCATGATATCTCTCATTGCGCTCATGTTGTTGAATGTGAGTGTAATGGCGCAGAACAACCCACCCAAGCGAGAATTTAGAGGAGCGTGGATACAAGCCATCAACGGACAATTCAAGGGCAAGTCAGCCGCAGAAATGCAACAGATGCTGACCCAGCAGTTGAACGCTTTGCAGGCTGCCGGCATCAATGCCATTATCTTCCAGGTAAGACCCGAGGCCGATGCTTTGTACGTTTCCTCCATCGAGCCCTGGAGCCGATACCTGACTGGTGTGCAGGGACAAGCTCCCAATCCATCTTGGGATCCGATGGCTTGGATGATTGAGCAGTGCCACCAGCGCAATATGGAGTTCCATGCTTGGATCAACCCTTATCGTGCCAAGACACAGGCTTCGGCACAGACCGACCCCAGGCATATCACCAACCAGCATCCCGAATGGTTCTTGCCTTATAATAACCAGTTGTTCTTCAATCCCGCATTGCCTGAGTGCCGTGCCTACATTCGTCAGGTGGTAACCGATATCATACAGCGTTACGATGTGGACGCTCTCCATATGGACGACTATTTCTATCCTTATCCTGCCAATGGCCAGGAGTTCCCTGATGAGGCTGACTTTCAGCGCTTGGGCGCAGGCTTCAGCAACAAAGGCGATTGGCGCCGACACAATGTCAACGTCCTGATTGAAGAGATGCACAACCTGGTAAGGTCGCTCAAGCCTTGGGTGAAGTTTGGCATTTCACCTTTCGGTATCTACCGCAACCAGAAGAGCGACCCATTGGGCAGCGATACCAACGGTTTGCAGAACTATGACGAGCTCTATGCTGACATCTTGCTGTGGGTCAACAAAGGTTGGATTGACTATAACATCCCACAGATCTACTGGCACGTGGGACATCCTGCAGCCGATTACGGCAAGTTGGTAGACTGGTGGGCAAAGAATGCCGGTAACCGTCCGCTGTACATAGGTCAGAGCATCCTCAACACCGTACAGAATGCCGACCCCACGAACCCCAATCAGCATCAGTTGCCGCTGAAGATGAGGCTCCAGCGCCAGTACCAGACCATCCAGGGCAGTTGTCAGTGGTACACCCAGAACATTGTGGACAATGTGGGCAATTATACCGAATTGCTGAAGCAAGTATATCACAAATATCCAGCCCTTCCGCCCACGTCTCCTTTCATGGACAACAAGGCCCCGAAGAAAGTAAGCAAGTTGGCTGTCGTAGGCACCGACGACGGTCCGGTACTCATGTGGACCGCCCCCAAGGCCAAGACCGAGATGGACAAGGCAGTACAGTATGTGGTATATCGCTTCGTCAAGGGCGAACGTGTGGATCTGTCCGACCCGTCGCACATCGTTGCTATTACCCGCAACACCTATTTCAATCTGCCTTTGTCGGTAGCCCCTGGGCAATACACCTACGTGGTTACTGCCCTCGACAGGTTGCACAATGAGTCTAAAGTCGCAAAGAAAAAAATTAAACTTTAAAATATGATCTTATTTTTCAGAACCCCACAACAGAGCGTGATAGCTGTAGAAAGCGACCACACGCCTAATCAGAAAGAAGCCGAAGAGTTGTCTTGGCTGTTTGGTGAAGCTAAACCAGAGCTTGAAGAAAACCTCAAGGGCTACTTCGTTGGTCCTCGTCGTGAGATGATCACTCCTTGGAGTACCAATGCCGTAGAGATTACCCAGAACATGGGCTTGCAGGGCATTGCCCGCATAGAGGAATATTTCCCTGTGGCAGACGAGAATGCCGACCACGACCCCATGCTGCAGCGTATGTACAAAGGACTGGACCAGCAGATATTCACTACCAACCGCAAGCCAGAACCTATCGTACACATCGACGACCTGGAGGCTTACAACGAACGTGAAGGCTTGGCACTTTCTAAAGAAGAGATGGACTACCTCAAGCAAGTAGAGAAAGACAGTGGCCGTCCATTGACCGACTCAGAGGTGTTTGGTTTCGCACAGATCAACTCCGAGCATTGCCGTCACAAGATTTTCGGTGGCACCTTCGTCATCGACGGCAAGGAGATGGAGTCCAGCTTGTTCCAGTTGATCAAGGACACCACCAAGGCACACCGTGGCAAGATCATTTCTGCATATAAGGACAATGTAGCATTCGCCGAGGGTCCTGTGATTGAGCAATTCGCTCCAGCCGACCATTCCAAGCCTGATTATTTCCAGGTAAAAGATATCAAGAGTGTGATTTCCCTCAAAGCCGAGACGCACAACTTCCCCACCACCGTAGAGCCTTTCAACGGTGCTTCTACCGGTACGGGTGGCGAGATACGTGACCGTATGGGTGGTGGTAAAGGTTCTTGGCCTATCGCCGGTACTGCAGTCTATATCACATCTTATCCTCGCACCGATGAAGACCGTGCCTGGGAGAATGTGCTGCCCGTACGCAAGTGGCTCTACCAGACCCCAGAACAAATCCTGATCAAGGCTTCCAATGGTGCCAGCGACTTCGGCAATAAGTTCGGTCAGCCCCTGATTTGCGGTTCTCTGTTGACCTTCGAACACAAGGAAGGCGACGAGGTATATGGCTACGACAAGGTTATCATGCTGGCTGGTGGTGTAGGCTACGGCACAGAGCGCGATTGCCTCAAGGGAAAGCCACAGCCAGGCAACAAGATTGTGCTGTTGGGTGGTGATAACTACCGCATCGGTTTGGGTGGTGGTTCTGTGTCTTCAGTAGATACAGGCCGTTATAGCAACGGTGTCGAACTGAATGCCGTGCAGCGTGCCAATGCTGAGATGCAGAAGCGTACCTACAACGTCGTGCGTGCCCTTTGCGAGGAAGAGACCAACCCAGTGGTATCTATCCACGACCACGGTGCTGCAGGCCATGTAAACTGCCTCAGCGAACTCGTGGAAGATTGTGGCGGTCTGATTGACATGAGCCAGTTGCCTATCGGTGACAAGACCCTGTCATCCAAGGAAATCATCGCCAACGAGAGCCAGGAGCGCATGGGTCTCTTGATCCAGGAAGAGGCACTCGAGCATGTACGCAAGATTGCCGAGCGTGAACGTGCCCCGATGTATGTGGTAGGTGAGACCACCGGCGACCATCGCTTCGCTTTCCAGCAGGCCGATGGCGTACGTCCATTCGACTTGGCAGTGAGCCAGATGTTCGGTTCTTCTCCTAAGACCTATATGATTGACGAGACCGTGGAACGTCACTACAAGAATCCTGAGTACGATGTTACCAAGCTCGATGAATATATCAACAATGTGCTGCAGCTCGAGGCAGTGGCTTGCAAGGACTGGCTCACCAACAAGGTAGACCGTTCCGTAACAGGTCGCATCGCCCGTCAGCAATGCCAGGGAGAGTTGCAGTTGCCGCTCAGCGACTGTGGTGTCGTAGCCCTCGACTATCGTGGCAAGAAAGGTATCGCTACCGCCATTGGTCATGCGCCTCAGGTAGCTTTGGCAGACCCTGCTAAGGGTTCTGTCATGGCAGTCAGCGAAGCCCTCACCAATGTGGTATGGGCACCTCTGAACAGTGGCATCGACGGTGTGAGCCTCAGTGCCAACTGGATGTGGCCTTGCCGTTCACAGAAGGGTGAGGATGCCCGTCTCTATACCGCTGTCAAGGCTTTGAGCGACTATTGCCAGCAACTGGGTATCAACGTACCTACCGGCAAGGACTCCCTGAGTATGACCCAGCAATATCCTGACGGAACCAAGGTCATCGCTCCAGGAACCGTCATCGTCAGTGCCGGTGCAGAGGTGGATGATGTACGCCAGGTAGTGTCACCGGTATTGGTCAACAACAAGAGCACCAGCATCTATCATGTGGACTTCAGTTTCGACCAGCTCCGCTTAGGTGGTTCAGCCTTTGCACAGAGCCTCAATAAGGTGGGTGACGATGTGCCTACCGTTACCGATCCCGACTATTTCCGTGATGCCTTCAATGCCATCCAGCAACTCATCCGCAAGGGTGTTATCCTGGCAGGTCACGATATCTCTGCCGGTGGTCTGATCACCACTTTGTTGGAGATGTGCTTCGCCAATGTGGAGGGCGGTATGGAACTCGACCTCGACAAGATGGCAGAGCCCGATTTGGTGAAGATTCTCTTCGCCGAGAACCCAGGTGTAGTGATTCAGGTTGCCAACAAGGATACCCAGCGCTTCAAAGATATGATGGAAGATGCAGGGGTAGGGTATGTCAAACTGGGTCACCCATGCGACGAACGCCATATCCTCGTCAACAAGGACGGTGCTACCTATCAGTTCGGCATCGACTACCTGCGCGACGTATGGTACTCTTCTTCTTATCTGTTGGACCGCAAGCAAGTGGCCAACGGTTTGGCTAAGGATCGCTTCAACAACTACAAGCAACTCCCGTTGGAGTATAAGTTCAACAAGGACTTCACCGGTACCTTCAAGCAATATGGCATCAGTCCCGATCGCCGCAAGCCTTCAGGTCTGAAAGCAGCTGTGATTCGTGAAAAGGGTACCAATAGCGAGCGCGAAATGGCTTATGCCCTCTACTTGGCAGGCTTCGATGTGAAGGATGTAACGATGACCGATTTGGCAAGTGGTCGTGAGACATTGGACGACATCAACATGATTGTGTTCTGCGGCGGCTTCTCTAACAGCGATGTGCTCGGTTCAGCCAAAGGTTGGGCGGGAGCATTCCGCTACAGCGAGAAGGCCAAGGAAACCCTGAACCGCTTCTATGCCCGTCCTGATACCCTGTCATTGGGCGTTTGCAATGGTTGTCAGTTGATGATGGAACTAAACCTCCTCTCACCCGACCGCAAGGATATCGGCAAGATGGTACACAACGACAGCCATAAGTTCGAGTCATGCTATGTCAGCCTGAACATTCCTAAGAACGACAGCGTCATGTTTGGCTCCCTCAGTGGCAACAAGATAGGCATCTGGGTAGCCCATGCTGAGGGCAAGTTCAGCCTCAAGGGCAAGGAAGAAGACTATAACATCATTGCCAAGTACAACTACAGCCTGTATCCAGGCAATCCTAACGGCAGTGATTTCGACGTGGCAGGTTTGGCAAGTGCCGATGGCCGTCATATAGCCATCATGCCTCACCTCGAGCGTGCTTTCTTCCCTTGGCAGTGTGGCGACTATCCTGCTAACCGCAAGAATGACGAGATTACCCCATGGATCGAAGCATTTGTCAATGCTCGCAAATGGGTACAAAAGCATAAGAAATGATTTTTTATTTCGAAGCCTTTAAGATCTTCTTCAAGATAGGCGCCTTTACCATTGGCGGAGGCTACGCCATGGTACCCTTGATTGAAGACGAGATAGTGAACAAGAAGAAATGGATAGAGCAGGACGATTTCCTCGACCTGCTCGCCATTGCTCAGTCGGCTCCGGGCATCCTGGCCGTCAACATCGCTATCTTCGTAGGCTATAGGCTTCGAGGTGTCAAGGGCAGTCTGGTCACCAGTTTAGGCAGCATCCTGCCGTCGTTTTTGATGATACTGGCCATTGCCCTGTTCTTTGCTACCTACAAGGACAATCCCTATGTCGAGAAAGTCTTCAAGGGCATCCGTCCTGCCGTAGTAGCCCTCATTGCCGCCCCCGTATTCCGTATGGGCAAGAAAGCCAAACTCACCTGGAAGACCATCTGGATTCCAGTAGTCGCTGCCTTGCTCATCTGGCTCCTGGGCTTCTCACCAATTTGGATTATCATCGCTGCCGGCGTTGGAGGATACCTCTACGGTAGATGGATGAAAGATGATGGTAACGGTTCTTCCCTCAACTCCTCCCATCATATTGGGGAGGTGTCGCAAAGTGAGAGAGGGGCATGATAATTATCAATTAAGATGTTGTACTTGGCGCTGTTTTGGACATTCTTTAAGATCGGTCTGTTTGGCTTTGGAGGCGGCTATGCCATGCTCTCCTTGATCCAAGCCGAGGTAGTTACCATCCACGGTTGGCTCACCACGCAGCAGTTTACCGACATCGTCGCCATCAGTCAGATGACGCCAGGTCCCATCGGCATCAACAGTGCCACCTATGTAGGCTTCACCGCCACAGGCAGCGTGTGGGGCAGTGTAGTGGCCACCTTTGCTGTGTGCCTGCCCTCCTTTATCCTGATGCTCACCATCAGCAAGTTCTTCCTCAAATACCAGCACCATCCCCTGGTCGAGAGCGTCTTTAAGGGCCTGCGCCCAGCCGTGATAGGCCTCTTGGCTGCGGCTGCCCTTTTGTTGATGAACGAAGAGAACTTCGGCAACCCCGTTACCGACAAATTTCAGTTCATCACCTGTTGCCTCCTCTTCCTCATAGCCTTCGTAGCCACCAGTCGCTTCAAGGCCAATCCCATTCTCATGATTATCATCTGTGGTGTCATTGGTTTGGCAGTGTATTGAATCTGATATTATTCTATATAAAAATAGCCTTATTTAAGCCTTGTTGGAAAGGAGGTATTTCTATGGGTTGTCGCAGTATCTGCTATGGGTCGTTGCAGTATCTTCTATCACTTATCGCAGTATCTCCTCTAGGGGTATGGCAGATACTGCGTCGGGTGATGGGAAGTATTGCGACGAGTAGTGGCAAGCTTTTCCACCATAGTAAGCAGGCTTTGCTTCGATTAATGGCAGGCTTTACTTACAGGAGCGGAAGTTATTTCTTTCGTATAGCACTATATTTCTATCGTATCATCTAAATCATTAATAAAAGTGTTCACAGTTGGGATGCTTTAAAAACCTTTCTCTTTTTTTGTTATTTCTTGATTATTGTTTACCTTTACGGCAATATATTAACTTTAAAAGGATTTATATTATGACAGGATGGATTATTTTAGGCGTCATTGTACTGCTGGTAATCGGATTGGTGAATTGGTTCGTTTCTACCCAGCGTCAGCTGGTGAACCTGGACGAGTTATGTAACAATGCTTTGAGCCAGATTGAGGTGCAGCTCAACAGCCGTTGGGACGCTATCATGCAACTGGCACAACAGGCTGCCAACTATGCACAGCACGAGAGTCAGACACTGATTGAGACAATACGTGCCCGCAGGGGTTCTGAAATCAAGACGGCTGACGATGTGAACGACCAGAACAGCGCATTCGGATCGGTGCTGAGTCGCCTGATGGTGGTAGCTGAGCAGTATCCTGAACTGAAGGCTTCTAACTTGTATGCTCAGGTGATGGAGGCTGTGAACAACTTCGAAAACAATGTGCGTAACAGTCGTATGGTCTATAACGACACGGCTACCAAGATGAACCGCTATGTGCGTCAGTGGCCTTCTAGTTTCATTGCCAGTATGCTGAACTTTGGCACTCGCAACTACCTGAAGCTGGACAAAGAGGGCAAGCGCGACATCAGCGAGATGCCTAATATCGGGGCTCCAAGGGGTCCTATGGCGGGCGGTAATGTGCCAAGCCAGTCGTAAACGAACATGATGAAACGGTGGTTGACATGGGTGGCTGTCTGCTGGATAGCCACCACCTCGTTTGCGCAACACAGCCTTGACTATCTGCTCATGGATGTGGTGCTCGATACCAACGGCGATGCGTATGTGCAGGAAATGCGCTCTATGTACATCAGCGGGTATGGTACCGAGAACTATATCACGTTCAATAACTTGCAAGATGGGATGGAGCTGAAGGGACTGAGTGTGAGTGAAAACGGACAGGCGTATGAATTTGACGACTATTGGGACCTGAACCGCTCTCGCAGGGAGAAGACGTTTCACTGTGGCTTCAACCAAACGGACTCGGGCACGGAGGTGTGCTGGGGAGTGGGTGAAGAAGGGCATCATGATTATATAGTGCGCTACGTGATTACCAACCTGGTGCGCTCATATGAGGAGTCGGACGGCTTCAACCACTCGTTCTATGAGGCGGCAAACCCTGCTGCCGAGCGTGCGTACGTGAATATCAGGGCCATCAAACGGAATGACGCACTGACGTATTCTGCCGACGATATATGGGCTTTGCCTTGCTTCCAGGCGACGACTCCGCAGCAATGGATGATGATGAACCAAATCAAGGATTCGGTGATACCTGTGGCGCGGATAGAGCCTGTACAGACCATACAACTGGAGAACTTGCAGCATCCGTCTGCCAAGGCGTGGGCGTTTGGCTTCTATGGCATGCTGGACTTTACTTCGGACGGGGCTATCAGGGCTGACAACGACGAGACGTGGTTGAGCGAGGGCAACAGCATCATCGTGATGGCTGAATTCGAGAAAGGCTTGTTCCAGCCAGCAATGAAGGGGGGCGTGGATAAGTTCGAGACCGTCAAGGAACGGGCTTTCCTGGACAGTGACTACTCGCTGGAGGATGAGGAAGACGGTACTGCCAAACGGGCTTCGTTGGCGGGTGGCGACTCTAACACGCCAGTGTGGGTGTATTACCTGCTTGTCTTCTTGCTGGGGGGCGTTGTGCTGCTTCTGGTTCTGTTGCCTGTATGGCTCGTTGTCTATGGAATCATCCGTCTTTTCTGGGGGAAGAAGATTGACCAGCGGAAGTGGGAGAAGAAGCTGTCGAAGCTGATAGGGCAGAAGGTGGCTGACTTGCCTTATCACCGTGATCCTCCGATGGATGGCAAACTGACTTGCTCGCAGCGCATCCTGACGGGCATGAGGCCGAAGGAACGGGTGGGTATCAGTCAGTTGATCGAGGCTTTCATGCTGCGTATGCTCTATAAGGGCACAATCCAGATAACTACCGAGACAACGGAGAAGGGGAAGCTGCGTGATGTGTTCCAGATTACCCCTCCTGCCAGTATGAAGAGGGCTGAGGAGTCGCAGGACCACAAGGAAATCTTGCAGCTTTACCACCCATATATGCGGAATGCCATCCAGGAGAAAGAACGCAAGCTGGGAGTGCAGATAGATGATGAGCACCTGGAGAACCTGTTGCACCAGTTGCTGTATCTGTCGGCTGGAAAGGACCATCTGCTGCAGCCTGACGAACTGAAGCAATATATCGAGGATCATGTGATGAGCATCCGACCTTATGCGCGTATGGTGGACTATATGGTGACTGCGGATGTGCCGCTGAAATACTTGCCGAAAGAGGGGGCGAAGGAGGTGTATGGCTTCTATAAGTTCCTGAAAGACTTTACGCTGGTGAACGAACGTGAGGTGTCGGAGGTGTCGCTCTGGAAGGAGTACCTGGTGTATGCCTCGTTGTACGGCATGGCGGATGAGGTGCGCAAGGGCATGAAGAAACTGGCGCCTGATGTGATGAAGATGGACGAGATTACACGCATGCTGCTGGCTGTGAGCACGGCTGGTACGTCGGGCGTATTGATTGGTTCGCTGATTGACACCATGCAGAACAGTTACCGCTATGTGGAGAATTTCCGTACAGCTGAAGAAATCAGGGCTGAAAAACTTGCAGCTGCTGCAGCTGAACGTGCGGCTCGTGCACGCCGATACAGCGGTGGTGGAGGCCGCTCGTCATTTGGTGGCGGTGGTGGTTTCTCCGGTGGCGGAGGCAGCGGCGTAAGATAAAGAATTTGAGTTAAAGAGGTAGTTCAATATTAGTTGGCTACCTCTTTCTTTTTGAATATCTTATAACCTATGGCGGCTATCGTAATACTCATCAGCGGACTGATGATATTGAAGAAGCAATAGGGCAGATAGACAATGGTGGGCACACCCAGGATGGTGGCTTGTGTCATACCGCAACTGCTCCAGGGAATCAGGGGCGAGGTGACGGTGGCACTGTCTTCTATGCTGCGGCTCAACAGGCGCTCTTCGTAGCCACGACGGTGGAACACGCCCTTGAACATGTTGGCGGTAAGGATGATGCTCAAGTATTGGTCGGCTACCATGCAGTCCATGAATAAACCTGTGCTGACGGTGCTGGTTACCAACGAGGTGCGGGTGCGGGTGAAGGGCAGTATCAGTTGGGTGATGCGCTGCAACATACCGCTGGTGGTCATTAAGCCGCCAAAGCACATGGCACAAAGTATCAGGTAGATGGTATTGAGCATACCGGTCATGCCTCGGGTAGATACCAACTCGCTTACCTGAGGATGTCCCATGTCTATCGAGGTAATGTCGTACATGCCTCGCATCACACCCTCGAACTGACTGGTGAAGGTGATCTCGGTGGTGCCTGCCACTTCTGCCAAGATGTGGGGCTGGAAAATGAGGGCGAAGATGCCTCCCAAGATGGAACTGAGGAACAATACAATCACGGCTGGCCATCTCTTGAAAATCATCAGAATGGTCAGTATGGGAACGATCATCAACCAGGGTGAGAGGTTAAAGTGCTCCTGCAATAATTGTTGGTAAGTATTTATCAATGTAGCATCTGTAACACTATAGTTTAAGCCAATAACAGTGAAGATGGTAAGGGTAATGACCATGGTGGGCACTACGGTGTACACCATGTAGCGGATGTGGCTGAACAGGGGGACGTCGCTCATGGTAGAGGCCAGTACGGTGGTGTCGCTCAGGGGTGACATCTTATCGCCGAAGTAGGCGCCTGAAATGATGGCACCGGCAATGAGTCCACTGCTGAAGCCCTGTGCCTGTCCGATGCCCAACAGCGCAATACCTATCGTGGCGATGGTGCTCCATGAGCTACCTGTGAGCACACTCACAACGGCGCAGATGATGCAGGTGGTGACCAGAAAGAACTTGGGATGTATCATCATCAGACCGTAGTGGATCAGGGTCGGTACCACACCGCTGAGAATCCATACACCAGAAATGGCGCCTATCATCAACAGGATGATGATGGCGGTGGTGACACTGCCTACATTGCGCTTGATGCCTTCTTCCAGGTCTTGCCAAGGAATGCGGAAATACAGCATGGCGATGGCGCAGCAAATGCCGGCAGAGACAAGCAATGACAACTGACTGCCTCCGTTGAGTGCATCGGCGCCAAATATCCTGATTACCATCGCGAGCATGGCAATCAGTATAATGACTGGCAGCAGCGAGAGCAGTATGTCTAATTTTCTTTTCACGGACTTTGTGGTTGGAGTGTTTAGTCGTCTATTTTTAGTTTTCCTTCTTTCTCGTCGGCGTAATAGGCAGCCAGCATGGCAATAAAGCGTGTGATGGTCTGCATTGCTTCTTGCGTACCTTCGCTCACGGGTTGTTTTTTCAGCTTCAGCATCAGTTCTCCGTACAATGCCTGAAAACAGGTATCGATTTCGGGGGCTGCCTCTGCACCGGCCTTGGCACGTAGCTCTACGATGAAGGGCAGGGCATTGTAGTAGGCAGCGCTGTAATAGGGGAACTTGGGGGAGGCCAACAGCACGTTGTGCAGCTCGGTGAGGTCTTGCAGCACATTCTTGTTGATTTGCAGGTGTCCGCGCTCTGTCACTGCCTCGAGATGCATCATGTCGCAAAGTTCTTGCAGCCACTGTTCTTCTTGCTTTCTGTCGGCTTCAGGGAAGCCTGGCAGTATCTGACGCTTTACCACCTCCATATCGCAGCGACAGGCACGCAGCAAGTCTTCCATCTGCCACATATAGAGCAGGTATTCGGCAATGTTCTCTTTCCTTAACTGCTGTGCTGTTTTCATATCAATACAAAGATTGGCCTAAGCAAGTAATTATCAGTCCTACCAGCGCCACAATGATCACAATCACACCAATGACACGGTTCAGCATCCAGATGCCGCGCAGGTTGAACTGCGAGCGTACTTTGGTAACGCCTGTGGTCAGGATGAACCACCACAGCAGGGCTCCTGCCACGATGGATACATAGCCTGTGACGGTGTTGATTACCAGTTCGCCTACTTCTACAAAGGCAAAACGGGCAAACAAGCCGATGAACAACAAGATGATCAGCGGATTGCTTAATGTTACCAGAAAGGCGGTGAGAAAATTATGCATATAGCTTCCCTTCTTGCCACTGGGGGCACGCAAGGCTTTTACGGGGTTGCTGCTGAAGGTATATATACCGAAGATCAGCAACAGGATGCTGCCAAATAATTGCAGATAGAAGATGTTGTTGCTGACATAGTCGAAGACGAAGCTCATGCCATAGCCTGTAATCAGCGCATAGAACAAGTCGCTTAACGCTGCTCCACAACCTGTAACGAAGCCGTACCAGCGTCCTTTGTTGATGGTGCGTTGCAGGCATAACACCCCCACGGGTCCCATGGGAGCGGAGGCGATAATACCTATCAACATGCCCTTGAAGATAATGCTGATTATAGTAGCTATCTGAATCATAGTGCAAAAGTAATAAAATATTCTTTTTGCACCATCTTTTTGTCAATTAAAACTTAATTGATGCGCCCAATTCCATGGTGAACGGACGGATGTAGTTGCCAGCCATCAGGTAATGATGCTGAAAAGCGCCTACATCGGTGGCCAAGTCGGCTGCGGGGATGTTGCCACTGGCTCCTTTCTGGTTCAGGATGTTGACAAGATTCAGCTTCAGGTCTATATGTTTGTTCAGCGTATAGTCGATGCCTCCGAAGGTCTCCCAGCGTCCCTTGAAATACAAGGTGTTGGTTTTGTTGATATATTGCTTGCTCTGATAACGGAAACTCAGCCAGAAGCGCCATTTGTCTATCTGATAGGATGGATCCAGCTCGATAATCATCTTTGACATGGCGGTGGTGGTTTTGTTGTTGAAGTCGTACAGCTGTCCGGGACCGTCCTTGAACACGGGCTGGAAGGTGAAGTTCTTGTATTGGGGATTCTGCAGTGTCAGCAATCCGTGGAAGGTGAACCCCTTGAAGGGGGTGATCACCGCATCGGTGGTCCATCCCAAGGTGGCTACATCATTGACAATAGGCAGGGTTACCGTCTCGCTCTGGTCGGCAGGGTTGGTAAACTGCGAACGGCTCTTGTAATTGGTCTGCGAGATGTGGAATACCTGGGAAGTCAGCTGAATCCAACTGGCATTGTAGTAGATGCCACCACGCAGCATGTTGATGTTGATGGGGTCTTCGATAGGCAGGTAGCATCCTGCATAATCTTGCATGTTAGGACGCTGGCGCACATATACATATTCACCGAGAACGCCGAATCCGCCTGCGATCTTGAACCTGCCGTTAAAGGTGAAGACCGGATTTATCCAGTCGCCTGTAAACTTGTTGGGCTTGCCTTCGACGATATTGAATCCTTCTTTGCGTATGTTGGATGGCTCGAACAGGGTGCCGTCGGCGGTGTAGGCAAAAGCGCCTTTACCGTGGGTGTTCTGCCATTCGATGCGGAAACCGGCAGAGAGCCACAGACGATTGCTGACTGTCCAGTCGTCAGCAATATAGATGCCCAGACGGTTCTCGTGTCCATGATAATAGTCTGCACCGGCATTGTAGTTGATGCCTATCTTCCCGTGTATCAGCAGGGGTTTCGGGTCTTCTTTCACTTCGTGGGGATAGATGCCTGAGTTATACGACATGCGTTGGTAGTTCCACCACTCGTTAATGCCCATGCGCCAGCTGTGCTGTCGGTTTTTGCCGGCTGTACTACTGAGGGCAGCGGTGGTCATCCAACTGCGCTCAATGCCTCGTGGCATCATGGCATGTCTGTTTTGCACATAGCCTTCGTAAGGCGTACCGTCGTAGTATGTATATCCGTCGCCGGCTTTTACCTGGAAGATGCCGGCTGGCGTGTAGCCTGCACCGAGTGCCTCACCGTCTTTCAGCTTGGTGCCAAAGGTGAATCTGGTGCCGTTTTCCCATTCATACTTGAAATTGAAAGTAAGCTGTTGTATATGGTCACTGTTGGCATCCACTATGTTCTTGTCTGTTTCTTTGTTGGTCTCTAGATCCAGGAAGTGAATGGGGTTATAGTTGGGGAGGTATTGGTCGCGTCCCAGCCTGAAGTCCTCAAACTGATCTACACTGCCGTCGGCTCCGTTGAAATAGAAAGGACCGCGAGCATCGGCGATAGATGTATAGGTGGCATATTGGTAGAGCAGGCTGGACTCACCCCGGCCTTCTGCCCATCGTTTGTTGATGCCCACCTTGTAGATTCCCATGCGGTCCTGCATCCTCGAAACATCCAGCTTGTTGGTGCCAGGATCAAAATTCTGGTAAACACCGATGGAGAAACCCCAACCTTTTGCAATGGGACCAGACAGGTTTACATCAAACTGCTGTTTGCCATAATGGTTGAACGTGTAGTTGGCAAGTCCCAGGAATGAGTTACTTGCATGGCGACTGTTGGAGGATACGATATATTCCAGACTACCGTATTGAAGGGCACTTTCGCCCAGTGACATCAGGGAGGAACTGCTTTGGCTCACTCCGCTATGCCATGATGTGTAGGGTAGAATGGGCCAGTAACAGAACGATACGGGCAGCCCGTCTTCGAAAATGAAGGTAGTGAACTTGGCGGGTAAGCCAATGGAAATCTGTCTGGGTTGTACATCACTTGATGCGTTGAGCATCACGTTGCGGTTCTTCTCTTCACGGGTGGAAGGGATAGAATCTTTTTGTGCCTCTTGTTGGGCTGTAGCCAGTGCTGGTGCACAGGATAGCAGTATGGCAACTAGTAATATTTGACTTGTTTTCATGGTTGGTTTTATTATACCGTGACAAAGCTACGAAAAATCAGAATAATGGCCAAATTCTGTGTTTTATCTTTTGTTATAGATTAAACGATGCATTGTTTAGAACTTGATAGAAGCACCTAATTCCATGGTAAACGGACGGATATATCCTCCAGACATCAGGTGATGATGCTGGTATTTGCTTACGTCTGTTGCCAAGTCGGCTGCACCGATGTTACCGCTGGCTCCCTTCTGGTTCAGGATATTGACCAGGTTCAGCGAGAACGACAGGTGGTCGTTCAGCGTATAGTCGATGCCTCCGAAGGTTTCCCAACGGCCTTTGAAGAACAAGGTGTTGGTCTTGTTGATGTACTGCTTGCTCTGGTACCTGAAGCTCAGCCAGAAGCGCCATTTGTCAATCTGGTAGGAGGGGTCCAACTCAATGATCATCTTGGAAATGGCGGTCACGTTCTTGTCGGTGAAGTTGTATTTTTCTCCAGGACCGTCCTTGAATACGGGCTGGAAGTTGAAATTCTTGTAGAGAGGGTTCTGCAAGGTCAACAGGCCGTGGAAGGTGAAGCCCTTAAAAGGAGTGATCACCGCATCGGTGGTCCAGCCCACTGTTGCCACGTCATAGAGTACAGCAATGGTCACTGTCTCGCTCTGGTCGTTGGGGTTGGTAAACTGGGTACGGCTCTTGTAGTTGGTTTGCTGGATATGGAATACCTGCGAGGTGAGTTCCAGCCATTCGTTGTTGAAGTAGATACCTCCCTTGAGGATGTCGCTGATAACCGGTGACTCGTTGGGCAGGTCGCAACCTGCATAGTCCTGCATGTTGGGGCGTTGCTGCACAAATACGGCTTCGCCCAGCACTCCCAAGCCTCCCACGATGCGATACCTGCCGTTGAAAGTGAACGATGGGTTGAGCCAGTTGCCCTTGAATGGATATAACTTGCCGGTAGCTACGGTAAAGCCTGGGCGACGTATGTTGCTGGGATCAAAAACATTGCCATCCACATCGGTAGAGAATGCGCCCTTGCCGTGCAGCTTCTGCCAGTCGAGGCGGAAACCTGCCGAAAGCCATAGTCTGTTGTTGACGGTCCAGTCGTCAGAGAAATAAACTGCCAGGCGGTTCTCATGGCCTAAGTAGTAATCGGCACCCGAGTTGAAGGCAGTCATCTGATGTCCGTTGTTCAGCAAGATGCGTGGGTTTTTCTTTACTTCGTGGGGCAGCAATCCGGTGGGATAAGACATGCTTTGGTAAGAGAACCATTCGTTGAGTCCCATACGCCAACTGTGTTGCTGTTGCTTGCCGGCCTTGCCGGTTAGTTGGGCACTGGTCATCCAACTGCGTTCAATGCCGTAGGGCCTGCGGGAATGGCGGTTCTGCACATAGCCTGCATAGGGAGTGCCATCTTCGTAGGTGTAGCCATCTGCCTCAGTCACTTCGAAGATGCCGGCGATGTTATAGGTGGCAGTACGCTGTTGGGCATCCTTGAGTTTGGAGCCTACAGTAAGGGTGGTACCGTTGTCCCACGTATATTTGAAGTTGAGGGTCAACTGGTGTGCATGGTCTCTGTTGGCCTTTTCGATATTTACATCATATTCTTGGTTGTCTTCCAGCGAGAGGTAGTGGAAGGCTGAGTAGTGGGGCAGGTACTGGTCGCGTCCCAAGTTGAAGTCCTCGAAAGGTTCCACACTACCGTCCTCGCCATTGAAGTAGAACGGACCGCTTGCATCTGCAAAAGTGGTGTTGGCGGAATACTGGTACAACAGGCTTACCTCGCCCTTGTTGTCGTTCCAGCGTTTGTTGATGCCTGCCTTGTAGATCTCCATGCGGTCTTGCAGACTCATGACATCCAGTTTGTTGCTACCAGGATCAAAGCTCTGGTAAGAACCTATGGTGTAGCCCCATCCTTTGGCGATTGGCCCTGAAACGTTGAAATCAACCTGTTGTTTGCCAAAGTGATTGAAAGAGTATTTGCCCAATCCAAGGAATTTGTCGCCACCATGACGGTTCTCGCTCGACACGATGTTCTCCATCTTGCCGTACAACAAGGCACTCTCGCCCAGCGACATCAGCTTGTTGCTGCTGAGACTCAAAGAGTTTCTCCATGTGGTGGAAGGCATGACGGGCCAGTAGAGTTCTGCTACAGGCAGTCCGTCTTCAAAGATGTCGGCAGCAAACTGGGCTGGCAAACCGATGGATATCTGACGTGGCTCACGGTCGTTCTTGGCGTTGAGCATCACATTGCGGTTTTTTTCTTCACGGGTGGGGGGTATGGAGTCTTTTTGAGTCTCGTCTTGGGCTGTTGCCTGTATGGGTAAACAGGTCAGCAGCATGGCGGCTAGTAATACTTGACTTACTTTCATGGTTAGGATATATTATGTTTGTTCCAAAGTTACAAATAATTCTTCAATATTGCATTATATCTATCATTAATTCGTAACTTTAGATAAATTACTTCGTTTCGGCATAAAAAATAAGCTTGCTTATTTTGTCCTGCGCTCAACTTTTCGTAATTTTGCAACCAAATTGTTAAACTATTTATTAATCAACAAGCAATGAAGAAACTTTTTTATGCAATGGCAGGTCTGGTAGCTGTAGCTTTCGCAGCTTGTGGTCCTACCTATGATGTGGCTCAGCCTTTGGACAACTGGAAGTCGGATAAAGGCACTGTGGGTGACGAATTACAAGTGTCTGCTGGTGAGACACTGACTGCACAGGGTGATTATCGTAATTTCGAACTGAAGGGTCAGGCTATGTTGGAGACGGGCGCTGATGCTTCTCTGCTATTCCATTCTGATGGCAAGACTGGTTATGAGGTGCTGTTCCACAACGGTGCTATCGATGGTACACGCAAGACGGGTAGCTTGGCTACTGTAAGAAACCTGTATCGTTCACTGGGTGAGGATAACCAGTGGTTTGACTTCGATATCGCTGTACGCGAAAAGAATATCTCTATCAAGATCAACGGTACTGATGTGGTTTGCTACACTGAGCCTGATCAGCCTTACCGTACTGAAGCTAACAAGGACAAGGTGTTGGGCAAGGGCGGTTTTGCACTGATTGGCAAGCAGGGCAACGTGAAGTTCCAGAACCTCACCGTTACTCGTCTGCACGATGGTGTAACCAATCCTAACGATACGATGCCGGTAGTGGATGAGACCACTGACGATATCATCCGTCTGCAACAGGAGAATTTCCCTGTCATCGACTATCATGTGCACCTGAAGGGTGGCTTGACCAAGGAGATGGCGCACGCTATGGAGATGAACTATGGTATCAACTATGGTGTGGCTCCTAACCTGGGTGAAGGTGGAGTAGGCCGTATGCTGTCAAACGACGAGGAAGCTTATGCTTACTACAATGAGGTGAAGCCTATGGCATTCCTGATGGGTGCTCAGGGTGAGGGCCGTCGTTGGATTGTTCAGTTCTCTGAGGACGCTATCAATAAGTTCGATTATTTGTTCACTGATGCTATGACAGTGGTGGACAAAGGCCGTATCTGCCGTATCTACCGTCCTGAGGAAGTGAAACTTGATGGTCGCAGCAAGCAACAGTATATGGACATGATTGTTGACCAGACCGTGAAGATTCTGACCAACGAGCCTGCTGATATCTTTGCGAATGCTACTTATATTCCTGATGACATGAATGCTGACTATGCTCAGTACTGGACAGACGAGCGCGTGGATAAGGTGCTGGATGTACTGCAGAAGTATGACATCGCACTGGAGATCAGTCCTCGTTACAAAATTCCTAGCATGGATGTGATCAAGAAGGCTAAGGCTCGCGGCTTGAAGTTTACTTTCGGTACGAACAATGTGGATGCTGACTTTGGCAAGTGCGAGTATGCTATCCAGGCTATCAAGGAGTGTGGTATCACTGCTGATGATATCTGGTTCCCAAGCATGAGCAAGCGTGCCGGAAGAAAGGCTGTAGATTACAACCACTTTGGTGATATTTTTAAAAAGTAATACTTTAATTACAACGACCCACAAAAAATATCCCCCGTCAGAGTATTGGCGGGGGATTATTTTATCCAGTAACTTGGGGGTGTCCCCCCATATTTAGTCTTTTGACATAGGAGCGTTTTGCAGCTTTTCGAAGATCTTAGCTTCCAACTCTTCTGCCAACTCTGGGTTATCGACTAATACTTGTTTGGCAGCATCACGACCCTGAGCCAGTTTGGTGTCGTTATAGCTGAACCAGCTACCGTTCTTCCTGATGATGCCGTGGTCTACACCCAGGTCAATGATTTCGCCTGTTCTGCTGATACCTTCGCCAAACATGATATCAAACTCGCACTTGCGGAATGGAGGAGCTACCTTGTTCTTTACAATCTTCACACGGGTGGAGCGACCTAATGTCTCCTCACCGTTCTTAATGGCTGACGAACAGCGGATGTCGATGCGTACGCTGGCATAGAACTTCAGGGCGTTACCGCCTGTGGTGGTTTCTGGGTTGCCAAACATAATGCCAATCTTCTCGCGCAACTGGTTGATGAAGATACAGGTGGTGCGGGTCTTGCTGATGGTAGCCGTCAGTTTGCGCAGTGCCTGACTCATCAGACGAGCCTGCAGGCCCACTACTGAGTCGCCCATCTCACCCTCAATCTCTTTCTTAGGTGTCAATGCTGCTACAGAGTCGATTACGATGATATCGATGGCTGATGAACGGATCAGTTGCTCGGCAATGTCGAGTGCCTGTTCACCATTATCTGGCTGGGAGATCAACAGGTTGTCTACATCTACGCCCAACTTGGCAGCATAGAAACGGTCGAAAGCGTGCTCTGCATCAATAAATGCAGCAATGCCCCCTTGCTTCTGTGCCTCAGCGATGGCATGAATAGCCAGGGTGGTCTTACCTGATGACTCGGGACCATAAATCTCAATGATTCTGCCACGTGGATAACCTCCTACACCCAATGCGGCATTCAAGCCGATAGAGCCGGTAGGGATTACCTCTACTTGTTCTACGTGGTCGTCTCCCAATTTCATAATAGAGCCTTTGCCAAAGTCTTTCTCAATCTTAGACATGGCTGCCTGCAATGCTTTCAGTTTCTCCATGGTTGGTGCAGGCTTTGATAAATTCATTTCTTCTTTTTCCATACAATAATTTGTTGATGAATGTTGTTGTTATATTAGAGTTCCAAATCTCCATCAAATACTTCGTGCCAAGGCAAACCCTGTTTGTTCAACTGCTCCATGAATGGATCTGGATCAAAGTCTTCTACATTCCATACGCCCGGACGCTTCCAGATGCCCTTGAGGAACATCATTGCACCAATCATGGCGGGTACGCCGGTGGTGTAGCTTACGCCCTGCATACCGGTTTCCTGGTAGGCTGCCTGGTGACTGCAATTGTTATATACGTAATAGGTGCGCTCCTTGCCGTCCTTGATGCCACGGATGCGGCAACCGATGGAAGTCTCGCCTTCGTAGTTCTCACCCAAATCCTGTGGGTTGGGCAGTACGGCCTTCAGGAACTGCAAAGGTACGATCTTTACCTTGGCATTGCCGGTACCGTCGGCCAAAGGTGCCTCGTATTCTATCTCGTCGATGCGGCTCATGCCGATGCCCTGAATCACGTCGAGGTATTTCAGGTATTGCTCACCGAAAGTCATCCAGAAACGAGCTAACTTGATGGTAGGGTAGTTCTTTACCAATGACTCCAGTTCTTCGTGGTGCATCAGGTAAGACTCACGAGGACCGATGTTTGGATAGGTGATAGGCTGGTGGATTTCCAGCGGCTCGGTCTCTATCCATTCGCCATCTTTATAATATAAGCCCTTCTGGGTAATCTCGCGGATATTGATTTCTGGGTTGAAGTTGGTGGCAAAGGCCTTGTGGTGGTTACCAGCGTTGCAATCTACGATGTCTAACACATGGATCTCGTCGAAGTGATGCTTGGCTGCATAGGCGGTATATACGCCACTCACACCCGGATCGAAACCGCAACCCAAGATGGCGGTTAGACCGGCATCCTCGAAGCGCTGCTTGTAGGCCCACTGCCAACTGTATTCAAAGTGTGCCTCGTCGCGAGGTTCGTAGTTGGCAGTATCCAGGTAGTTCACTCCTGTCTGCAAGCAAGCCTCCATGATGGTCAGATCTTGGTAAGGCAATGCCAGATTCATCACTATGTCAGGCTTTACCTCATTGAACAGCTTTACCAGGTCGTCCACATTGTCAGCATCCACCTGGGCTGTCTTGATATTTGGATTGCCGATGGCTTTAGCAAGTTTGTCACACTTAGCCTTTGTGCGGCTGGCAATGGTGATGTCAGTAAACACGTCAGGGTTCTGAGCCACCTTGAACGCAGCAACGGTAGCTACACCGCCTGCACCGATAATAAGCACTTTTCCCATTTCTAGTAGATAATATTAAATAAAGGTTTGTTTCTTTTCCTCGCAAAGATATAATTTTATTCTCAATATTTCATTGTAAAAGACGAACTATTTTTGCCTGTCGTAAAATCTGCCAAACTGACACATCACCCTACATTCTCATGCAGTGGCACATGCTTTGCACTATACAAGTGTCCGGGTGTCCGAAATGGGGCACGAGGGCAAAAAGTTAACATGAATAATAACAAATAAAAAAATAAGAATTATGGGAAAGATTATTGGTATTGACTTAGGTACTACTAACTCATGCGTTGCTGTATTTGAAGGCAACGAACCTGTAGTAATCGCGAATAGCGAAGGTAAGCGCACCACTCCTTCTATCGTAGCATTCGTAGAGGGTGGTGAACGTAAAGTAGGTGATCCTGCAAAGCGTCAGGCTATCACCAATCCAACAAAGACAGTGTTCTCTATCAAGCGTTTCATGGGTGAGAACTGGGATCAGGTGCAGAAGGAAATTCCTCGCATGCCTTACAAGGTGGTGCGCAGCGACAACAATATGCCACGTGTGGACATCGACGGTCGTCTCTATACCGCTCAGGAAATCTCAGCTATGGTGTTGCAGAAGATGAAGAAGACTGCCGAGGACTATCTGGGACAGGAAGTGACAGATGCAGTGATTACCGTTCCTGCTTACTTCTCTGACTCACAGCGTCAGGCAACTAAAGAGGCTGGCCAGATTGCCGGTCTGAATGTAAAGCGTATCGTGAATGAGCCTACCGCTGCTGCTTTGGCATATGGTATTGACAAGGCCAACAAGGATATGAAGATTGCGGTCTTCGACCTCGGTGGTGGTACGTTTGATATCTCTATCCTGGAGTTTGGTGGTGGTGTGTTCGAGGTATTATCTACCAACGGTGATACTCACCTGGGTGGTGATGACTTCGACCAGGTAATCATCAACTGGCTGGTACAGGAGTTCAAGAACGACGAGGGTGCCGACCTGATGGCTGACCCAATGGCTATGCAGCGTCTGAAGGAAGCTGCTGAGAAGGCTAAGATTGAACTGTCTTCTTCTACTTCTACTGAAATCAACCTGCCTTACATCATGCCGGTAGGTGGTGTACCAAAGCACTTGGTTAAGACCTTGACACGTGCTAAATTTGAGCAGTTGGCTCATGGGTTGATTCAGGCTTGCTTGGCTCCTTGCCAAAAGGCACTGAGTGATGCTAACCTGCAGCCTGCAGATATTGATGAGGTTATCCTGGTAGGTGGTTCTAGCCGTATTCCAGCTGTTCAGACACTGGTACAGAACTTCTTCGGTAAGGTGCCTTCAAAGGGTGTGAACCCTGATGAGGTGGTGGCTGTAGGTGCTGCTATCCAGGGCGCTATCCTGAATAACGAGAAGGGGGTAGGTGATGTGGTATTGCTGGATGTTACTCCGTTGACACTGGGTATCGAGACCTTGGGTGGTGTGATGACCAAACTGATTGATGCTAACACTACCATCCCTGTAAAGAAGAGCGAGACCTTCTCTACTGCAGCTGATAACCAGACCGAGGTAACCATCCATGTATTGCAGGGTGAGCGTCCTATGGCTGCTCAGAACAAGAGTATCGGTCAGTTTAACCTGACTGGCATTGCTCCTGCACGTCGTGGTGTTCCTCAGATTGAGGTGACTTTCGATATCGATGCTAACGGTATCTTGAAGGTAACTGCCAAGGATAAGGCTACCGGTAAGGAACAAGCTATCCGTATCGAGGCTTCCAGCGGTTTGAGCGACGATGAGATTGCTCGCATGAAGGCTGAGGCTCAGGCTAACGAGGCAGCTGATAAGAAGGAGCGTGAAAGAGTGGATAAGCTGAACCAGGCTGACTCTATGATCTTCACTACCGAGAATCAGTTGAACGAACTGGGCGACAAGATTCCTGCTGACAAGAAGCCAGCTATCGAGGCTGCATTGCAGAAACTGAAAGATGCTCACAAGTCACAGGATTTGGCTGCTATCGACGCTGCTATGGCTGAGATCAACACTGCATGGCAGGCTGCCAGTGCACAGATGTATGCTCAGCAGGGTGGCGCACAGGCTGGTCCACAGGATGCAGGATTCAATGGCGGTGCCGGTTTCAACGGTGGCGCACAGGCTGGTCCTCAGGACAACAACAAGGGCGGCGACAACGTACAGGATGCCGACTTTGAGGAGGTCCACTAGTTCAAAGATAACAAACAATAACAATCGGAAACCAAATCCGTGTAGCTCACCGAGTTACACGGATTTGCCGTTTTAAGGGGTTTGGTCTTCGTTATCGATTTCTATCGTTTCCTATCTCATATATGTTCCTTATTTGTACCGCAACAAAAAAGTCGATAAAGTGCAACAAAAATATTTGAGTGAAAATAATGAATTAAAAATGTCGTAAAATGGGAATTGCAAAATTTGAAATCAGAAGAAAATGTATGGTTTGTGGAGAACCATTCATGGCCAAGACCATCGAGTCATGGTACTGCTCTCCCCGATGCTCAAAAATAGCATATAAGCGTCGGAGGGATGAAGAAATCCGTCATTCAAAACTGGACGTAATCGTAAGGAAGATCCCCAAGTCTCAGGAGTACGTGAAAGTGTCAGAAGCCTATGCTCTGTTCGGAATCAGTAAGGACACTTTTTATCGACTTATCAGAAAGGGAAAGATTCCTTATGTAAACGCAGGTAAAAAAATGATTAGAGTTAGTAAGACAGAGTTGATGAAGATGTACCCTCTGCGTAAGCATCCTTTGAAAAAGGTAAAGCCAGAGCCCAAACTTTATTCTTTGGAGCCCAAGAACTGTTATACTATCAATGAAATGTGTAAGAAATACCATATGAACGATAGTACAGCATATATGCAGATTAGGAAATACTCAATCCCGACAAGACAAATAGGGAACTATGTATATGTCCCCAAGAAAGAAATTGATAACCTCTATAAATCTGAAGCAAAATGAAGAAAGCAATGCTCCACACCAAAGTGTCTGTCAAACTCCGAAAGTCGGAGTTGCGTAACGAGTGGTATTTATACCTCGAAGCCTATCCCGTGTTCAAGCCAGGGCATGACAAGCCATGCCGTGAACGTGAGTATCTGAATCGTATCATCACTACACCCACA
>JAEEGL013151663.1_pt1 | contig 51225 bp, 50 predicted proteins | sample 9134231 | NCBI WGS metagenome assembly JAEEGL01 (sample SAMN16246548, study PRJNA631951) | gut metagenome | biome: gut microbiome; feature: rumen; material: fiber-attached | host: Bos | place: Iran: Karaj | collected 2018-10
CTTCAAATTCATTACCACAAGCACATTTAACTTTACAAACTTTTTGTACTGGATGTATTCCCTTTTTCATATTTTTATCCTCCTCGCCATAACTAATTGATAGTTATAGAAATAACTTCATTTGGTATTATACATAAATATTTACTTAAAAGTCAAGCATTTTCTATTCAATATACTCTATACTTGCTCCTACAGCAGTTAATTTTTTAACAATATTACTATATCCTCTTAATATGACATCACATTGTTCAATAGTTGTTGTTCCTTCTGCTATTAAAGCTGCTAAGAATAGAGATGCTCCTCCTCTTAAATCTGTTGCTATTACTTGTGTTCCTTTTAATTTTCTTGGACCTTTTATTTCCAATTTATTTAAAGTTAATATATTTGTAATAGCTCCCATTCTATTTAAATCATATGTGTTTTTAAATCTATTTTCATATAATGTTTCTTCTATATATGACATACCTTTTGCTTGAGTCAATAATGTTGTTATTGGTTGTTGTAAATCTGTTGGAAAACCAGGAAATACTTGTGTTTTAACATTAGTAGCTTTTATATTATCACATTTTGAAATAGTTAGAGTATCTCCTTCTATTTTATAATCTATTTCCATTTCATTTAATTTATTTAATAAAGCTCCTATATGTTCTTTAATTATTCCTTTTATTTTAAGATTTTTACCTATTAAAGCTCCTAGTATGATATATGTTCCACATTCTATACGATCTGGAAATACATCTACTACACCATTATCAACTTGTTTAGTACCATCTATTTCTATAGTTTTAGTACCAGCACCTCTAACATTAATACCCATATTAATTAAGAATGATGCTACATTAACTATTTCTGGTTCCATAGCGGCATTTTCTATAATAGTTGTTCCTTCAGCACCTGAAGCAGCTAACATTAAATTTATAGTTGCTCCTACACTTGGAAAATCAAAATAAATTGTTTTTCCTTTTAATTTTTTAGCAGTAATAATATATCTATTTTTAATTATTTCAACTTCTGCACCTAGTTCTTGAAACCCTTTTATATGAATATCTATAGGTCTAGCTCCTATATTACATCCACCAGGGAAAGACATTTCTACTTTTCCAAATTTAGCTAATAAAGCACCCATAAAATAATAAGATGCTCTCATTTGAACACTTAATTCTTCAGGAATAGGTTTATTTTTTAATTTAGATGAATCTACTGTTATAGCTCCGTTTTCAACTTTAACTTTACAATTTAAATGTTCCATTATCTTAATTAAATAATCTATATCTCTAATTTCTGGAACATTATATATAATACTTTTTGTTTTACAAAGAGTTGCTGCTGGTAATAATGCAACTGCACTATTCTTAGCTCCACTTATCTCAATTTCCCCTGATAATTCTTTTTGGCCGTTGATTATAATTTTTGACATATAATCCACACTCCTCTTAATATAAATATACTATTTATTGCCATTTTTATCAATAAAATACTATATTTATTTACAAAAAAAACCTCTATATTAGAGGTTATTCTTTTATTATAAATATATATCTGTCTTTTCCCGCTAAATCCTTTTCTAATATCACTTTTATATCACTAAAATATTCTTTTATTATTTTAATAATATCTTTTGATTGTAGATATCCTATTTCAAAAGCAATTATATATTTATTATTTAAATGAGATTTTATATCTTTTAATATTTTATTATAAAAATATAGTCCATTATCATCAGCATATAATGCTAAATGAGGCTCATATTTATCAACACTATAATCTATTACCTCATCTTTTGAAATATATGGTGGATTACTTATAATAATATCATATTTACCATTTATCTTTTCAAATAAATCACTTTCTATAAAATCTATATCTACTTTGTTATTATTTGCATTTTCTTTTGCTACTTTTAATGCATCTTTTGATATATCACAAGCAGTAACATTTGAATTAATTTCTTTCTTTAATGATATAGCTATTGCTCCACTACCTGTTCCTATATCTAAAATATCCACCTTTTTATTAAATATCTTTTTACAATAATTAATAGTTTTTTCAACTAAGTATTCTGTTTCATATCTTGGTATTAAAACATTTTCATTAACATATATTTTATATCCATAAAAATTAACATACCCAATCAAATATTGGATTGGGTATTTATTTAATAGTTTTTTATAGTCTTCTTCAATATTATTACTTACTTTTAATAATTCTTCAGCTTCTAATTTTGAATATCCTAATTCAACTATTTTATTAATCATGATTTTCCTCTAAACGCATTCTTTCATCTTCAGCAATTAATGCTTCGATTAAATCTTCTAAATCACCTTCCATGATTTTATCTAAATGCATTACAGTATAATTAATTCTATGATCTGTTAATCTATTTTGTGGATAATTATATGTTCTTATTTTTTCTGATCTATCTCCTGTACCAATTTTACTTCTTCTTTCATTTCCTACTTTCTCATCTTGTTCTCTTTGTTTTAAATCATAAAGTCTAGATTTAAGAATTTGCATAGCTCTTTCTTTATTCTTTATCTGACTTCTTTCAACTTGACAATAAACAATAATTCCAGTAGGTATATGAGTTAATCTAACAGCAGAATCAGTTGTATTTACACATTGTCCTCCTGCACCACTACTTCTTGTTATATCTACTCTTATATCAGAATCTTTTATTTCTACTTCTACTTCTTCAACTTCTGGCATTACTAGTACTGTTGCAGTTGAAGTATGTACTCTTCCCTGTGATTCTGTTTCAGGTACTCTTTGAACTCTATGTGCTCCACTTTCATACTTTAGTTTTGAATAAACTGCTTCTCCACTAAGTTGAAATTCTATTTGAGCATAGCCACCACTTTCACCTTCAACTTCATGAGTTACTTCCAATTTCCATCCTTGATGTTCTGCATACTTGGAATACATTCTAAATAAGTCACCAGCAAAAATATTAGCTTCATCACCACCAGCAGCTCCTCTAATTTCCATAATTACATTTTTTTCATCATTTGGATCTTTTGGTAGTAATAATCTTTTAATTTCATTTTCTAATTTTTCTTTTTCAGCATGAAGATTTTCAAGTTCTTCATTAGCAAAATCTCTCATTTCAGGATCTTTTGCCATTTCTTTTGCTGCTTCAATATCTTCTAGTACAGTATTATATCTTTTATAAGTTTCTACTGTCTTTTCAATTGAATTCTTTTCTTTTAAAACACCCTGCATTTTTTTATAATCATTATATACTTCAGGCTTTAATAATTCTTGTTCTAAATAATTATATCTTTCTTCTATAATATCTAATCTTTCTTTCATAATATCCTTCCTTTCTATATTAATTGAAGGTCTATCTAAAGATTAGCATCAAATTCATCTTCCTCATCAACAACAACTAAATCTTTATAGTCATCGTCTTCTTTATCATCTTCAGAATCATCTAGTTCATCATAGTAACCAGTTTCTTCTTCCTCATCTTCATACTTTTCTTCATTTATTTCAATATCATCATCTAATTCGTCTTCTATTTCTTTGATACTTATTTCAGCTGTATGATTTTCTCTTAAATCCCAGTATCCTTTTTCTAATTGAATAAATCTTTTTTCTGTAGACATTAGAGAAAAGAAATCTGCCATTTGATTTTCATAAGCATCTTCTCCTAAATCTAAAGCATCACATATAATTTTAAATATATCATTAATTTTCATTTTCTTACCTTTTTCTTTTAAAATGATATATGCTATATCATCAAAAGGTAATACTTCTAATTCTTCTTTAGTAACTGTTTTAAATTTCATTTTTTATAAGCCTCCAAATACTTGTGTTTCTTTCCATTAAAATTATACTTATTTTTTTAAAGAAATCAAGTGTTTTATATAACTAATTATTACAAATAAAAAAAGGCCTTATTTTATAGGCCTTTTTTGCTATTTTTTTATTCTTCTGGTGATTCATCAACAGGTTCTTCTGCTGGTGCTTCTGCTTCAGGTGCAGCTTCTACTGGTGCGTCAGCTTCCATTTTAGCACCACAATTACTACAGAATGCTCCAGTTACTACTGATCCACATTTTGGGCATGCTTTTCCTTCAACTGGTTGTTTTTCAGGAACAGTTGCAGCTCCTGCAAAAATAGTTCCAGGTGCTGGTGTTTGAGGTTGAGGATTATACATTCCTTGGCCTGCAGGTGCTCCATTAGCAGCTCCCATTGCATTTTGACCAGCCATTCCTGCCATATTCATTCCCATGAATCCCATCATAGCTCCATTTGCATTACTAGATGCATTTTTAAGAGCTTCAGCAGTAGCACTTGCCATAAGTCCTGACTGCATTCCTTGATTTGAGAAAATTGCTGCTTCATCAACTTTATTAACTTTAGTCATTGATTCTTCAGTTAAGTTGATATCTCCAATAGCAACATCTGTAATTTCTAAACCATAATTTTGTCTCCATGATTCATCAAGACAAGTATTCATTTCAGTTGAGATATCTCCATTATATAATTGAATATCTCCAAATGAAACTTTATGTTTTCTCATAACAACAGAAATTGCTTGAGTAATTTGTTCTACAAATTTAGATTGTAGTTGTGTTCCAACAATTTCTTCATATGTAACAGTATCTTTTGGATTAGCACCAATTACACTATTAACAAGTAAAATTGGGTCTACTACTTTAAATGCATATTCACCAAAGAATGTTACTTCTAACATACCATACTTTTCATCAGTAATCTTTTTTGGTTGTGGTGAACCAAATTTGTTACCAGTGATAGTAAGTAAATTTACATAGTAAACTCTTTGATCTTTAGCTGTTTGTCCTCCATAAGTGAAACGTTTTCCAATAGTTTTGAATGTTTGGATAATTGCTTCTCCTAAGTTTCCAGTAAAGATACTTGGTTCTGAACTAGTATCATAATAGAATGTACCAGCATCAGCAGTGAATTCTTTAATTTCACCATTGTCAATTATCATCATAGCCATTCCTTGTGGAACTACTATTGTACTACCATTAGAAATTACTCCTTCAGATGGATTAGTATTTCCTTCACCATGTTTAACAATTCCTCTTTGAACAAGTACATTTTTTTCGATAGTAGGACAATTGACAAACTCTTTAAATTGATCACCTAATGCAGTTGTTGCAGCATTAGATAAAGCTTTGATTAATCCCATAATCTACCTCTTTTCTTTTATAATACAACATTAGTATATCATTATTTTTATTTCTAGTAAAATGTTTTTCATAAAAAAAATAAAAAAGATGCTATAAAGCATCTTTATCAATTTCAATAATAATTCTATATTTATTATCTAAATCTATTTCTGTTGTACTAATTCCTTCTTTATTAATATTTAATTCCTTTACACAATTTCTTATTCTATCAAGTGTACTATTTAATTTACCATTATTTTTTTCTTCTTTTCTAGGTTCTTCTACTTCTTCTTTACTAACATTATTTAGTATTTGATCAATAAGTCCTTTATTTTCTTGAAATGGATTAATATTATTATATTTTTCTTTCATTTCAATAGGAACATATTCAACAGCTGGTGTTACTTTTATATTTTCTACCAAACCTTTTCCATCACTATTTTTATCTCTAATACTATCTAATATTTTTCTTGTTTCTTCTTCTACAACATTATTCTTTTCTTCTTTATTATTTTCTCCAACTTTGTTTTTAAATACATTAGGATCAAAATATTCTAATGGTGGCATATCTTCAAGAGTAACTGAAGATTTAAACTCACTTGGATCAAAGTATTCAATTTGTTCATCATTATTTTTATTTAATATTTTTGCTATTTCATCTTCTGTTTGTTTAACAGTTAATTTTTCATTAATAATTCTATTTAATAAATCTTTTTGTTGTTCTTCAGTATCTAATGTTAATAAACATCTTGCGTGTCTTTCTGATATTTTATTATATAAAAGACTATTTTGAACACTCTTAGGTAAACTTAATAATCTTATTTTATTTGCTATTGAAGATTGACTTATTCCTAATTTTGAAGCAATTGTTTCTTGTTTAAAACCTCTATCCATTAATTTTTTAAAAGATTTTGCTTCTTCTATAACTGTTAAATTCTTTCTTTGTAAATTTTCTAATAATGCTATTTCTGCACTTGTATTATCATCTGTATTATTTATAATTGCAGGTATTTTCTTTATTCCAGCAATTGTTGAAGCTTTATATCTTCTTTCACCTGCTATTATTTCATATTTTTCACCAACTTGTCTTACTACAATTGGTTGAATTACCCCATACTTAAGAATAGAATTGGCTAATTCATTTAGTTCTTTTTCATCAAATGCAAGTCTTGGTTGAAATCTATTTGGTATTATTTCATCTAATGGTATCATATGAATTTCTTTTTTATTCTTTTCTTCCATAACTTTCTCCTCTTCATATTCTCTTTCCTATTATAATTTTAATTCATTTTAATTTTTTTATCAATTGTTTTTATATTTTTTTATAATTGTCCCATAATTTCTAGGATATTTACTATTTGTTATACCTGTTTTTTTATATTTAGGAATCATTCTAATAGCATTATTAATTGGTAAATTATATTCAAATACTTTTTCTAATTCTAAGTTAAACTCTTTATTTAAATATTTATATTTTTCTAATTCTTCCTTACAATCTGATTTTAATGGTAATAAATATCCACCTACTTTAATTGTAGATGTAGATAATTCTATAATCATTGGAATAGATGTTACAGCTCTACAAGTTACTACATCAAATTTTTCTCTATTCTTAATTCCATAATTCTCAATTCTATCATTTATAATATCAACATTATTTAATTTTAATTTTTCTTTTACTTCATTTAGAAAAATACATTTTTTGTTATTTGATTCTATTAATGTAACATTTATATTTTTAAACAATAAAGCAATTACCATACCTGGAAATCCTGCTCCTGTTCCAAAATCTAATAAATTATCTATACTATTCAAATCTATTGTTTTTGATAAACATAATGAATCATAAAAATGTAATAAAAATACATCTTTTTCTTCTAATATTGATGTTAAATTGAATTTGTTATTCCATTCTTTTAACATAACAAAATAATTATATAAATCATTATATAATTCTTCTGTTATTTTTATATTAATATCTTTGCAGTAATTAATAAATTCTTCTTTAGTCATTATTATATTCCTTTTTTAAATATACAAGTAACATAGTAATATCAGATGGATTAACTCCACTTATTCTAGAAGCTTGACCTATAGTTAATGGTCTAATTTTTGATAATTTTTGTCTTGCCTCAGTAGCTATATTTCTAACCTTATTATAATCTATATCTTCAGGAATTTGTTTTTCTTCTAATTTTAACATCTTATTAACTTCATTTTGAGTCTTTTTAATATATCCTTCATATTTAATATTAATTTCAACTATTTCTGATATTTCTCTATCATAATCATATTTTAAATAATCTAATAATTCATTTAATTCTATCTCTGGTCTTTTAATCAATTCAGATAGTTTAATTTTTCCAGTTAGTTTTGATGAATTATATTTTTCTAAAAATATATTATTTTCTTTATTATTCTCAAAATAATTATTATTTAAATAATCATTTAATTTTTCTATTTCTTTTAGTTTATTTTTAAAAATATTGTATTTTTCATCATTAATTAAACCTAATTTTCTTCCAAATTCAGTTAATCTTAATGATGCATTATCATGTCTTAATAATAATCTAAACTCTGCTCTTGATGTTAATAATCTATATGGTTCTGTTATTCCTTTATTTATTAAATCATCTATTAAAACACCAATATATGCTTCGTTTCTTTTTAATATAAATGGTTCTTTATTATCTATTTTTAATACGGCATTAATTCCAGCAATTAAACCTTGCGCAGCTGCTTCTTCATATCCACTAGTTCCATTTATTTGACCAGCAGTAAATAAATTTTCTATTATTTTGCTTTCTAAATTCATTTTTAATTGTGTTGGATCAATAGCATCATATTCAATAGCATATCCATATTTAGTTATAATACAATCTTTTAAACCATCCATTGTATGTAATAATTGTTCTTGAATTTCATGAGGCATAGTAGTACTAAAACCACCTACATAATATTCAATATCATCACTTCTTTCAGGCTCTAAGAAAATTTGATGTCTTTCTTTATCATTAAATTTCACAACTTTATCTTCAATAGATGGACAATATCTTGGCCCTACACCTTTAATTAAACCACTATATAATGCACATTTATCTAAATTATCCATTATTATTTTATGTGTTTTAGGATTTGTATATGTTAAATAACATGGTCTTTGTTTTTTAGGGTCATAACTAGCAGGATAAAAATTACTAAATGTTAATTTTTCTTTATCACCATCTTCTATAGTTACTTCATCAAAATTTATTGAACTCTTTAGTATTCTTGGTGGTGTTCCTGTTTTAAGTCTTATTATTTTAATTCCATTTTTTTCTAGTGATTTACTTAAAAACATAGAATTTTTTTCTCCATGTGGACCACCTTTATAACTTTCATGACCACATAATATATCAGAATTTAAATATGTTCCTGTTGTAAGAATAGCTGCTTTACAATCAAATTCTTTTCCTGATTCAGTAATAATTCCTTTAATTTTCTTATTTTTTACAACTAATTCTTTTGCTAAATCTTCTAATAAATCTAAATTATCTTGATTTTGAAGTGTTTTTAACATTTCTTTTGGATAATTTACTTTGCATCCTTGTGCTCTTAAAGATCTTACACCGGGACCTTTTTTAGTATTTAACATTTTTATTTGTAAATGTGTTTTGTCAGCATTATAACCCATTTCCCCACCAAGAGCATCTATTTCTCTAACAACAATACCTTTAGCAGATCCTCCTATTGATGGATTACATGGCATATCAGCTATATTATTAAAATTACCTGTGATTAATAGTGTTTTTTTACCCATTCTTGAGCATGCTAAAGAAGCCTCACAACCAGCGTGGCCTCCACCTACAACAATTACATCATATTTCATATTAATCACTTCTTTTCTATTCAGATAGTTCAGGAAGTATAATTGTTTTTTTACATGAGCAACACATATCTATACAAACTTCTTCGCCTTTGCTACAGCAACTACAACATTCATCACTTTTATCTCTATTACGAACAATTAAATCATGAACTATAATTGCAAATATAGCAACTAATACTATTGTTAATATACATATAATTACTTTTTTCATAATTCTCTACTTTCCTAAACAAAATTTACTAAATATTTCATCTAATAAATCATCTTTATATACACTACCTGTTATTTCTCCTAATGTTTCCCATAATATTTTTATATTTATTTCCATTAAATCTACTGGTGTGTCATTCTTTAATTCTTTCTTTATTTCTTTTATTGTATCTAAACAATTATTTAATAAACCTATTTGTCTTGCATTTGATATATAAGTATAATCTGAATTACTTATATCATTCAAATTAAATATTTCAACTATCTTATCTTTTAATAATTTGATATTATTATTTTTCTTAGTAGTTATTTCAATACTATCAAATCTATCTAATTTTTTATTTTTGTTATTACCTAAATCTATTTTATTATATACAACCAATACTTTTTTATTCTTTATCTTATCTAAAACTTCTTCATCCTCTTTATCAAAATCGTTTGAAGAATCTATTACAAATAAGATAAGATCCGAATCATTAATCTTTTTAATACTTTTTTCTATACCTATTGATTCAACGATTTCTTTTGTTTCTCTTATACCTGCTGTATCAAAAAAATTAACCTCAATACCATTTAAAATAATACTTCCTTCAACAATATCTCTTGTAGTACCTTTTACATCAGTAACTATTGCTTTTTCTTCACCTAATAATTCATTTAGAATACTACTTTTTCCTACATTAGGTTTTCCAACAATAGCAATATTAATTCCATTTTTAATTATTAAACCATTTTTACTATTATCTATTAATTCATTAATTTTATCTTCTACATATTTTATCTTTTCTTCTACTAATTCCTTAGTAACTACTACTGCATCTTCATATTCAGGATAATCAATATTTACTTCTATATTTGCTATTAAAGAAAGAATATTACTTCTTAAATCATTAATTTTATTAGATAATTCATGATTTATACCTCTCATAGACATTTTTCTAGCAGCATCTGTTTTTGAATCAATCATATCAGCTACTGATTCTGCTTCAATTAAATCTATTCTTCCATTTAAAAAAGCTCTTTTTGTAAATTCTCCTGGTTCTGCTAATCTACAACCATTACTTAATAATAATTCCATTATTTTATTAACACATGTTTTTCCACCATGTGTATTAATTTCAACAGTATCTTCTGTTGTAAAAGATCTAGGACTTTTAAAATATGATACTAGTACTTCATCAACTTTTTCATTTTTGTCCATAATAAAACCATATGTTATTGTATGAGTTTCTTTTTTTAATAAATCTCTATCAAATATTTTATTAACAATTTCTAAAGATTTAGATCCACTAACTCTAATAACATTTATAGAACTTTCTCCAACAAGTGTTGCTATAGCACATATTGTATCATTCATATATGTCCCTTCTTTCCACAAGATTATAGCATATCAAGGCCTTTTTGTAAATAAAAAAGAGTATTTCTACTCTTCTGTTTCTTCTTTATTTTCAGTATATCTTATAACTACACATCTATTTGGTTCTTCACCTTCAGATTCAGTAGTAATATATTTAAATCCTTGAAGTGCTTCATGAACTATTTTTCTTTCATAAGAATTCATAGGATCTAATTTAACTTCTACTTTTGATAAAGTTACATCTCTAGCTATTTTCTTTACTTTTCTTTCTAAATAACCATTTTGTTTTTCTTTATATTTTTCAACATCAACAGTTATATTAACATATAAATCAATAGCATTATAAATAGCTTGTCTTACATATACTTGAATTGAATCTAATATATGACCTTTTTTACCTATTAATACTGAATTATTTTGAGAATAAATCTCATATTTAATTTTTCCATCTCTTATTTTAGTTTCAACATTAGCCTTTATATTTAATGATAACAATAATTCCTTTAATATATCTTTTCCTATTTCAGCTACATCAGATAATTTAACTACTTCTAATGTATACTTTTTACCACTAAATAACCCACCTTTTTCTTCATACAAATTAGTTAAAATATTTTCTTCTTTTTCATTTAGTTCTTCTAATGCCTTTTCTAGAAGACCGTCTTTACTTTTAGCCTGAAACTTATATTTTTCCATTTTCTTTACTACCTTTCTTTTTTAATAACATATTTTGAACTATTGTAAATCCACTAGATATTATCCAATATAAAGCTATAGATGTTGGTAATTGGAAAGACATAAATCCAATAAATATTACCATCATATTACTCATTAATTTCATTTGTTTTTGTTGATTTGGATCTGTTCCTGCTGTATTCATATTTTTAAATGAGAAATATGTACATCCTATTATTATAATAACTAATAATATATACCAATAATTACCTGATTTAATACCTTCTAATGGTGTTGTTCCTAAATTAAATACTAAGAAATTATTTTCAAAGAAAGCTGGTATTCTATATACTGCTTCTAAAAATGCAAAGAATATTGGCAATTGTAAGAATGCAAATAAACAACTTGATAATGGATTGATGTCATATTTTTTATATATTAACATCATTTCTTGACTTTTTGCCATCATAGATTCTTTATCATCTTTGCCTTGATATTTCTTTTCTACTTTTTCCATATCTTTTTGAGCTTTTTTCATATTTTCACTCATATTTGTAGATTTTTTAGATATTGGATAAAGTGCTGCTCTTAAAAGTAATCCCATTAACATTATTGCTAAACCATTATTTTTTAATAATAAACCTAATTTAACAATTAACCATGCTAGTGGTTTAACAAATAAAGATGTCCATAATCCTTCATATCCACCAGTATTAATCTTTAAATTCTTACATTCTGGTAATGAAAGATAATCAACTCCTGTTTCATTTGTTAATTTTGTATATGCATTTATTAATTCTTCGCTTTCTGGTTTACAAAGAATATTAGTTACATATGTTTTAGTACTATTATCATCTAATGTTAATTGTGTTCTTTTTGTACATCCACATAACATTACTAATAATAATACTAATACTATTATTTTTTTCTTCATTTTATATCCTCCAAAATATTTACTAATTCATTTTTTATATCAATAAAACTAATATCTAAAATTGCTTTCCTAAGTATTATAACACAATCATAAGAATTATCTATTTTATTTTTCATTATTATATCTTTTATTCTTCTTTTATATAGATTTCTCACATTAGCTTTACCTATTTTTTTACTAATGCTTATACAATATCTATTATAATCAAAATAATTCTTTTTATAATAAACAACAAAATAATTATTTATTTTTTTAGATGAATTGTTAATAATATCTTGAATTTCTTCATTTTTCCTTATTATATATTTCTTATTCATATAATTCACCTGGTAAAATAATTATATAAAAAAAATTACTTAATTTAAAGTAATTTTATTTTGCTAATTGTTTTCTTCCTTTTGCTCTTCTTGATTTTAATACATTTGATCCTCTTCTTGATAAAAATCCAGAAGTTTTACTCTTTTTATTATTGTTTGGTTGAAATGTTCTTTTCATTATTGTCCTCCCTTTCCTTTAACTGACTAAGATTATATATTAACTATTTTTAATTGTCAATTATTTATGCCATTTTATCTAATAATTGATACGTTAAACTATATATAATATCTAAAGGTATATCTAATTTTTTAAATGCAAAGAATCCACTTGCTATAACATATATTTTTTTATCAATGTAAGTCATATTTCTATTTTTTAATGAATTAATAATTATTTCAGTGTTTTCAAAATTATTAGAAATAATATTATCATAAATTCCACAAAAATCATCATATATTTGTATGTAATTATCTAATTTAACAAACTTATTGCAAAACATTATATATATAAGGTTTATATATTCTTCTGTTTTATATTCTACTTTTCTATTATTTTCTCTTGTAATAAAATCTATGTTCTTATCATCCATAATAATATTATATTTTTCTATATTTAATCCTCCAAAAAACATATCTTTATCATGTTTAAATAAAGAACTGTAGTTTTCCATATTATCATAAGCATAAATATAACTTATTAGAAAATTTAACATTCTTCTTTCATTAGGATTTTTTTCAAATCTATATATTCTACTAATAAAATCTCTAAAACCATTAATACTTACTTTTTTTTCATCTAAACATAATGAAAAATAATTATACAAATATTTTATATAAAAAATTTTAAAATCTATTGGATCATATTCTCTATAAATACCTATATAATTTTTTTGTATTAAAAATGGTACTACCCTAGATTTTATGACATTATTAATCTTATTATTTGATGAAAAGAAATCAATTAAGTTTTCTGCATGCTCTATTTTATATACTTCAATAGTTAAAGATGGGTTCTTTATAACTTTATGAACACTAACTTTAGCTGTTATTCCATTATAAATAATATACTTAATAATTAAAGGAAATATAGTATTTAAATCATAATCAAAAATAGGAAAATCTAAAACTATTTTATTATAATAAGTAAAAAATTTACTAAACATTATAAATGAATTATACCATCCTGGTGATTCCCAATATTTTATCTCTGGTATTTCTTTTAAATCATTTCCAATTGAATCAATAATATTTTTTTGCAAATCAAAACTATAGGTTTTATTAAAATTACCTATTTGAATATTATAATGAAAAACAGTCTCAATGAATTTTTCAAAATTATAATTTTTTGTTTTTCTATATAAATCTAAAAAATAGTTTTCTATCTCATCCCTATTATTCATTTTATCTCCTATAATTATTTTAACATAATAAAAAAATTATGTTAATTAGTTTTTATGTTTATGTTAATTTATTAACATCTTTTTAACATTTTATGTTAACTTATCAACAAGTTTTCAACATATATATAATTATTCACAAAAAAATTTGTTGATATTGTTGATAACATATATTTTTTTCTTTATTTAAAACAAAAAAAATATTTACAAAATGTTTATAAATTGTTAGTATATTTGTTAATAAATTATTTTGTTTGACATTAAAATAATTAATTTTTATAATTTTTATAGAAAGAACATTTAAATGAAAGGAATAGTAAAAATGACTAAGGAAGAGGTTTTGGAAAAATTACTTGCTACACTAAAAGAAAAAGTTTCTTTAATGTCATTTAATACTATGCTAAAAGATCTGAATATTTATTCATATAAAGATAATGAAATAGTTTTAACTATTAATAGTGATAATGAATTATTGCTTCAGACTATTGAAAAAAATTATAAATCTACTATTGAAGAAATACTTAATGATATAACTAATGACACATGTATTGTTAAGTATGAACAATATAATAAATTAAAAAAAGAAGAAAATATTGTAAAAACTATAACTAAAATTGAAAAGAATAGCAATATAAATTTAGAAGAAGATTTAAATAATTATAGTTATAGTAGCAATTTTAATGAATTATATACTTTTGATAATTTTGTTGTTGGTGAATCAAATGAGTTAGCTTATAAAACAGCTCTTGCTGTTGCTCAAAATCCAGGTACATTATTTAATCCTTATTTTTTATATGCTAAGAGTGGATTAGGAAAAACTCACTTAATGCATGCTATTGGAAATTATATTGTTAATAATTCTGATAAAAAAGTTTTATATATAACTATTGAACAATTTATGAATGATTATAGAGTAATTGTTAATAGTAAAGATGAAAATGATAATAATATAAAATATTTGAATGCATTTAGAGATAAATATAGAAATATAGATGTATTAATAATTGATGATATACAATTTTTAGAAAAATATAATAAAACAAGAATTGAATTCTTTAATACTTTTAATGAATTACAAACAGCTAATAAACAAATAATAATGGCATCTGATAAATCAATCAATGATTTTAAACAATTAGAAGAAAGATTAAAAACAAGATTTAAAGGTGGTTTAACAGAATGTATTAATCCTCCAGATGCAGAATTAAAGAAGAAAATTCTTATAAATAAAGATAAAATATATGATTTTGAATTAAATTTAAATGATGAAATATTAGATTATATGGCAAATAATTGTGGATCTAATGTTAGAGATTTAGAAGGATCATTAAAAAGACTATATGCATATAAAACTATGTTTCATGTAAATGATTTTACCTTAAATATAGTTAAAGATGCTTTAGAAGAATATGTTGAAAGAAGAGTATTTAAAACTAATTCAGTTGCAAAAATAATAGATGTTGTTGCTAAATATTATGATTTAGAAGTTTCTATGTTGAAAGGAAAAATGAAAAAGAAAAGAGTTGCTGATGCAAGAAGTATAGCAATGTATCTATGTAAATATATGACTGATGAAACATATGAAAGAATTGGTTTAGAAATAGGGGGTAGAGATCATTCAACTGTTATTTATTCTTGTGATAAGATAACTAAAGAATTAAAAACTAATTTAAAACTACAAGAAGAAATAAAAATATTAAAAGAAAAAATTTGTGAATAATTAATTAACATAATTTGTTAATAAAAATAATAAAAATATACTATAAAATCTAGCTATTAATAAGTTATCAACAAATTAACAATCTATATTAATAGTATATATTAAAAAATAAGGGAGGAAAAAATTATGAAAATGTTAATTGAAAAGAAAATTTTATTGGAAGGATTAAATGCTGTAAGTAGAGCTTTATCAACAAGAAATATAATTCCTGTATTAAATGGTATAAAATTTGAATTAAAGAAAGATGGTTTATATTTAACAGCAACAGATAATGATATAACTATTCAATATTTCATAAACAAAAAAGAAATTAAGAATATTGATGAAACAGGTGTATCTATAATATATGGAAAATCAATGTTAGAAATAGTAAAAAGATTACCTGAAACAGATATATTAATTGAAAATTTTGAAGGAAATGAAGTATCATTTAAAACTGAAACTTCAACATATAATTTTAATTGTTTTCAAGAAGATGATTTTCCTAATGTATATTTAGATGAATCTAAAGAACCTATAATGTTTGATAGTGTTAAATTAAAAGAAACAATTAATAAAACATCTTTTGCTTGTTCACTACAAGAAAGTAGACCTTTATTAACAGGTATTAACATTAAAATAACAGGAAATATATTTGAATGTATTGCTACAGATTCATATAGATTAGCAAAATTAACTTATACTATAGATAGAGAATCAACTGAAAATATTAATATAGTAATACCATCAAGAAATATTAATGAATTTGTAAAAATATTAAGTGATGATCAAGAAGTTGAAATGAATGTATATAGTAATAAGGTTATATTTAGAACTAATAATATAATATTCCAAAGTTCATTATTAAATGGTAGCTATCCAAATACAGATAATTCAATAGCAAAAGAATTTAAATATATGAATAAAGTTAATTTAAAAGAATTCTATAGCATTCTTGATAGAGCAGCTTTATTAACTCAATCAAAAGACAAAAATATTATTGATATGGAAATTGTTGATAATAAGTTAATAATAAGAGCAAGTAGTTCTGAAATGGGTAGTGTAGAAGAAAAAATGGATATTGATAATGAAACATCAAATAATTTAAAGATATCTTTCAGTGCTAAGTTTATGTTAGATGCATTAAAAATGTTTAATGAAGAAGAAATATATTTATTATTAAATGGTGAAATTAGTCCAATAATATTAAAAAATATTAATAGTGAAGAAATGATTCAATTGATTTTACCTATGAAAACATACTAAAAAGCAAATAATTTTGCTTTTTTTATTGTTTAAGACATAATTCGACATTTTTCGACATTTCTTAATGATATATTGAATTCAAGAAAGGAAGGAAAATCATGAATTATGAAATCAATTATGAAACACAATTAATAATACCTATTGGTAAAAATAGTTCTAAAATAATTGAACAAGATGATGAATATTTTATAAAGAATAATACATTAAGTATTTTAGAACATAGTTGTGAGTATTTTGGTAGTTCTTTAGAAGGAAGAAAAGAAGGTACGAAGAAACTTCTTGGTATTACTCATAAATCACCAATAATAATTGAAGAGAGTAGAAAGATAATATTTTTTCCAACAACATCTCCAGAAAAAGAAGATTGCATTTGGATTAATCTAGATAAAATAGAAAAGTATTATAAAAAAGAAAATAAGAAGTCTACTATTCAGTTTAAAAATGGTGATATAGTTGATTTAAATATATCTATAGGATCATTAACAAATCAAATTTTAAGAGCTACAAGATTAAAGTATATTTTAGATGATAGAATAGGTACAAAAGAAGATAATATTTTATAAATTATCTTTTTTTATATGTCATTTTGTGTTATAATTATATCAGTGGGTGGGTATATTAAAAAGATAAAAAATTAAAAATTGATATATTTAAGTGGGGTTAAAATGAATATTACAAAATTAGAACTATTAAATTTTAGAAATTATAAAAAGAAAAATTTTGATAACTTTTCTAATTTGAATATTATTATTGGTAAAAATGGAATTGGTAAAACATCTATCTTAGAAGCAATATATATGGGAAGTTTGGCCAAATCATTTAAAACAAACAATGAATTATCAATTATTAATGAAAATAGTGATTTTTTCAAAATAAAGATTCACTATTTTGAATACGGCCCAAAAATGAATTTGGAATTGTATTTAGATAAGAATGGAAAAAAGACAAAAATTAATTCTAAAATTCAAAGAAAATTAAGTGATTTTATATCACAATATAGAATTATTTTATTATCACCAGATGAATTAAAACTAATTAAATCTTCTCCTAATACTAGAAGAAATTATTTAAACATTCAAATATCTCAGCTAAATAAAGAATATATATATTGTTTAAATAATTATAATAATCTTATTAAAAATAAGAATGATTATTTAAAAAAATTAATGATTAATGGAAATTTAGATACTAGATATTTAGATATTATTGATCAAAAAATAGTTGATGAAGGAATGAAAATATATAATTATAGAAAAGAATATATTGATTCTATAAATAAATATATTAATGAAATATTTGATAAATATATAAAGAATAAAGGATTATATATAAAATATATATCTGATTATGAAATAAATGATAGAGAAAAATTAATAGGAGAATTAAAGAAAAATAGAAAAAAAGAAATTAATTTAGGTATGACATCTTATGGTGTTCATAGAGATGATTATGAATTTATTCATAATGAAAATAATTCAAAAGAATATAGTTCTCAAGGACTACAAAAATTAATAGTATTAGCTATGAAGTTATCAGAAGTGCAAATATTTATTAATGATTATAAAATTTATCCAATATTATTATTAGATGATTTATTTAGTGAATTGGATGAAAAAAATAGAAATAATATTTTTAAATCATTAGAAAAAAATACTCAAGTATTTATAACAACTACTGATTTAAAGAATATAAATAAAAATATTATAAAAAAGGCAAAAATATATAATTTAGACAAAGAGGTGTAATTATGAAAAATGATTATGGTGTTGATGACATTCAAGTATTAGAAGGGTTAGAAGCAGTTAGAAAAAGACCTGGTATGTATATAGGTACTACTGATTTAAAAGGTCTTCATCATTTAGTTTGGGAGATTGTTGATAACTCAATAGATGAAGCTTTAGCTGGATACTGTAAAAATATTGAAATTATTATTAATAAAGATAATTCAATTACAGTTAAAGATGATGGTCGTGGAATTCCATGTGAAATTCACCCAAAAACAGGTATATCAACAGTTGAAACAGTATATACTGTACTACACGCTGGTGGTAAATTTGGTGGTGGAGGATACAAAGTATCTGGTGGACTTCATGGTGTAGGAGCTTCAGTAGTTAACGCATTATCAAAATGGGTAACAGTAACAGTTTATAGAGATGGAAAAATACACGAAGCTAAATTTGAAAATGGTGGAAAAACTGTTCAAAAATTAACAGTAATAGGTGAATGTGAGCCAGAAAGAACAGGAACAACAGTTTCATTTAAACCAGATCCAGATATATTTGATTCTGAAATATATGATTATGAAACATTAAAGGTAAGAACAAGAGAATTAGCTTTCTTAAATAAAGGTCTTCAATTAACACTAAGAGATGATAGAGATGAAGAAGATACTCAAGGAGAAAAATTCTTATATGAAGGTGGTATTAGTGAATATGTAAGATTCATTAATCAAGGTAAAACACCATTACATGATGACATTATTCATCTAACTGGTGAAAAAGATGGAATAGTATTTGAAGTAGCGATGCAATATAACAATGGATATAATGATAATATTTATTCATTTGTTAATAATATAAATACACATGATGGTGGTACTCATGAAGAAGGTGTTAAAAGAGCACTTGTAAGAGTAACTAATAATTATGCAAGAAAAAATAAAATACTTAAAGAAAATGATGAAAATCTTACTATAGATGATGTAAAAGAAGGACTTACAATGATTATTTCTTGTAAGCATCCAAATCCTCAATTTGAAGGTCAAACTAAAGGAAGATTAGGTAATTCAGAAGTTAAAAATCTTGCAGATAGTGTATTTGCTGAAGGATATGAGCAATTCTTACTAGAAAATCCTGATGAAGCAAGAATAATTGTTAGTAAATCAATATTAGCGAGAAATGCTAGAATGGCTGCTAAAAAAGCAAGAGAAGCAACAAGAAAGAGTGATTTAGCAACAACAAACTTCTTTGGAAAATTATCTGATTGTAAGAGTAAAGATCCTACAGTATCAGAAATATTTATCGTCGAGGGAGATTCAGCCGGTGGTTCTGCTAAAAAAGGTAGAGATTCAATGACTCAAGCTATTCTTCCATTAAGAGGAAAAATATTAAATGTTGAAAAAGCTAGACAAGATAAAGCATTAGGAAATGAAGAAATAAGATCTATTATTACAGCATTTGGTACAGGAATTGGAGAATATTTTGATTTATCTAAGTTAAGATATGACAAAATTATAATTATGACCGATGCCGATGTTGATGGTGCACATATTAGAGTATTACTATTAACATTATTTTATAGATTTTTTAGACCAATTGTTGAAACAGGACATGTTTATGCAGCACAACCACCATTATTTAGAATAATGCATGGTAAAACTAGAAAATATGTTTTAGATGAAAAAGAAAAAGATGAATATTTAGCGTCTTTACCTGAAAATATAAGAAATAGAGCAGAAATAGCCAGAATGAAAGGTTTAGGTGAAATGGATGCTGATGAATTAAATGAAACAACAATGGATATTAATAAAAGAGTATTAAGAAAAATAACGGTTGATGATTGTATTGCAGCTGATGCAATATTTGAAAAATTAATGGGCGATGAAGTTGAACCAAGAAGACAGTTTATTGAAGAAAATGCAATAAATGTTAAGAATTTAGATATATAGGAGGTTTTTATGGAAGAAGAATTAAATGAAATAAATGACGAAATAGAAGAAATTGATGAACCAGAAGAACCAGAAAATGATGAATCTGAATTTAATGGATCATTTCATGAAAGAGATAGTCATCAAGAAAATAATATTGTTGATGAAGTAAAAGATTCATTTTTAGATTACTCAATGAGTGTTATTACTTCACGTGCAATACCAGATTTAAGAGATGGTTTAAAACCAGTTCATAGAAGAATTCTATGGTCAATGTATGAAGAAGGAAATACACCAGATAAACCACATAGAAAATCAGCAACTACTGTAGGTAATGTTATGGGTCATTATCATCCTCATGGAGATGCAGCTATTTATGATGCAATGGTTAGATTAGCACAAGATTTTAATCAAAGATATATGATGGTTGATGGACATGGTAACTTTGGTAACATTGAGGGTGATGGAGCAGCTGCTTCTCGTTATACTGAAGCAAGATTATCAAAGATATCTCTAGAATTATTAAGAGATATTAATAAAAATACAGTTGATATGGATGATAACTTTGATGCTACTAGAAAAGAACCTAGAGTTTTACCTTCTAGATTTCCAAATATTCTTGTAAATGGATCTATGGGAATTGCCGTAGGTATGGCAACAAATATACCACCACATAATTTAGGTGAAGTAATAGATGGATGTATTGCTTATATTGATAATCCTGACATTGATACAGATGGATTAATGAAATACATTAAAGGTCCAGATTTTCCAACTGGTGGAATTATTTTAGGAAATTCAGGAATAAGAAAAGCTTATGAAACAGGTAGAGGATCTATTACTATTAGAAGTAAAGCTGAAATTGAAGAACATAATGGACATAATGAAATAATTATTACTGAGGTTCCATATGGAGTAAATACTCAAGAATTAAAGGATAAAGTAGCAGAATTAGTACATACTAAAGTAATTGATGGAATCACTGATTATCATACTGACTTAAAAAATGGTATAAAAATTACTATTACATTAAAGAAAGATGCTAATCCACAAGTAGTATTAAACAATTTATATAAACATACTGCTTTTCAAACAAATTATGGAATTATTTTCTTAATGCTTGATGGATTAACTCCTCGAACTTTAGGATTAAAAGCAATAATTTCTAAATATATAGATCATCAAAAAGAAGTAATCATTAGAAGAACAAGATTTGATTTAGATAAAGATGAAAAGAGAGTTCATATATTAGAAGGATATAAGATTGCTTTAAGTAATATAGATGAAGTAGTAAAAATAATAAGAAATGCTAATACTGATGAAGAAGCAAAATCAAAATTAATGGAAAAATTTGGTTTAGATCAAATTCAATCTGAAGCAATATTAGAATTAAAATTAAGAAGATTAACTGGATTGGAAAGAGATAAGATTGAAGAGGAACTAAATGCTCTATTAGCAGAAATAGAAGAATTGAAATCAATTTTAGCTTCTGAACAAAAAGTTTTAGATATTATTAAGAAAGAAATGAGTGAGATTAAAGCAAAATATAGTGATGATAGAAGAACTACAATTGATATGACAGCAATTGAATATATTGAAGACGAAGCTTTAATACCACAAGATGAAATAATTGTAACTATTACTAATAAGAATTATATTAAGAGATTACCTAAAGATACTTATAAATCTCAACATAGAGGTGGAGTTGGTATTAAAGGTATAACAACTACAGATGATGACTACGTTGAACAATTATTATCATTAAATACTCATGATTATATACTATTCTTTACTAATAAAGGAAAAGTATATAGAATGAAGGGATATAGTGTACCTGAATATTCTAGGGTAGGAAAAGGCTTACCAATTGTTAATTTACTTGCATTGGATAAGGATGAAAAAGTAAATACTATGCTTAGAAGTAATACGGATGACGCAAATAAGTGTTTGATATTTAGTACACGCAATGGTTTAGTTAAGAGAACTCAAATGAAAGAATTTGATAGTATCAGACAATCAGGAAAAATAGCTATTACTCTTAAAGAAAATGATGAATTAATATCTGTTAAAGTAACAGAAGGTGATAGTCAAATACTAATGTGTTCTTCAAATGGTAGAATGGTAAGATTTAATGAAAATGAAATAAGAATCATGGGAAGAACAGCAGCAGGAGTAAGAGGTATTAACCTAGGTAATGATATTTGTGTAGGATCAGAGATTTCTGAATCAGGAAAATTATTATTAGTTGTTTCTGAAAATGGATATGGTAAGAAAACTCCAATTGAAGAATATAGAGAAACAAAAAGAGGAAGCAAAGGAGTTAAAACAATCAATATTTCAGAAAAAACAGGTAAGATAGTTGGATTTAAATCAACAACGAATGATAAAGATTTAATGATTATATCAAATAATGGAATAATAATAAGAATGGATGTTAATAGTATTTCACAAATGGGTAGAGTAACAAAAGGAGTTAAATTAATTAATCTTAAAGAAAACAATGTTGTTGCATCTATTTCTATTATTGATAAAGAAGAACCTGAAATTGAAAATAATGAAGAAAATATTGAAAAGAGTGAGTAATTTAATACTTACTCTTTTTTTGATGTTCCACGTGGAACATATAAAAAATATTTCCCGGGAAATATTTTTTATATAGAAAACAAATAGAAATATATTCAAAAATTATTTCCCGGGAAATAATTCATAATATTATATATCAATGTTCCACGTGGAACATTGATATAAAAAATAGTTATAATGATAATTTTTTATATGTTTTAAGATAAAATTATTTAATTAATTAACAAATTAAATGGTAAATTTAGGTAATGTTCCACGTGGAACATATATAAAAATATTTCCCGGGAAATATTTTTAATGATAAATAAACAAAAACATTTGCAATTTAAATTAAATCGAATATAATATATTTGTGCAACGGTTATTTTATGAACCAGGTCAGAATCGGAAGATAGCAGCCTTAAATAATAATGCCGTGTGCACTTTTTTTATTTTACAGTGGTGATAACATGAAGAATATAGTAAAAGAATTAATTAGATTAAGTGATATAGCTAGAAGTAATGATGATGTACCTATATCAAGTATAATTGTTAAAAATAATAAAATAATTGCAAAAGCATACAATAAAAGAGTAAAAAATATTGATCCATTTGCTCATGCAGAAATATTGTGTATTAAAAAAGCTGCAAAAAAACTTGGTACGTACAATTTAAGTGATTGTGAATTATATAGTTTATTATATCCATGCTCAATGTGTAGAGAAGTAATAAAAGAAGCAAAGATAAAAAAAGTATACTATATATTAGATAATGATAAGATCATTAATAGAAAAGTTAAATATATAAAAATGAATGGCATTGATTCAAACAATTATAAGAAAATAAGCCAAAAAATAAGTGGTTTTTTTAAGAATAAAAGATAGTAAATATGTAGTAATTTTGATATAATTATACAGGGAGGTAATTATGGCATACATATCTTTATATAGAAAATATAGACCACACAAATTTTGTGATGTTGTTGGACAAGAAACAGTTGTGAAAATTCTTAAAAATAGTATTACAAATAATCAAATAGGACATGCTTATATATTTAGTGGTCCAAGAGGTACTGGTAAAACAAGTATAGCTAAGATATTTGCCAAAGCAGTTAATTGTCTTAATAATAGAGATGGTGATGTTTGTGGTGAATGTGAGGTATGTACTAGAAATTCTACTGAAGAAATAGATATTGTTGAAATAGATGCTGCAAGTAATAATGGTGTTGATGAAATAAGAGAAATAAGAAATAATGCCAAATTATTACCATCAAATTATAAATATAAAGTATATATTGTTGATGAAGTACATATGCTTTCACCAAGTGCATTTAATGCATTACTAAAAACACTAGAAGAACCTCCAAGTCATGTTATATTTATACTAGCTACTACAGAGTTTAATAAAATTCCAGTTACTGTAGTATCAAGATGTCAAAAGTTTGATTTTAAAAAAATAAAAACAAAGGAAATTATTGATAGATTAAAATTAATATTAAAAGAAGAAAATAGATATTTAGATGATGAAATAATAAGTTTTATAGCTAGAATTAGTGATGGTGGATTAAGAGATGCAATAAATTTGCTTGATCAAACACTATCTTTAAATAAAGAAAATATTGAATTAGAGGATGTTTATACAATAACTGGTTATATTGATGATGATTCAATATATGAATTATTAAAACATTTGTTTGCTGGTAACATAGTTGAAAGTTTAAAATATATTGATGAATATGCACAACTAAATAAGAATTATTCATTCTTGTGTGGAAAAATGATAGATATTATAAAAGATTTATTAATATTTAATAATACAAACAACTATTTTGACAGTAAATATGAAGAAAAATTAAGCAAATTTTCTAAAACTAATATTGAAAATATATTGAAAACATCTGATATATTATTGGGTTTACAAAATGAATTAAGAAAAAGCAATAATCAAAAAATATTGTTTGAAATATATTTATTAAAAATATTATTAATTTTTAATAAAGGTGAAAAAGTAGAAAATACTATTAATAAAACAGTTTTTGTAGAAGAAAATAATAATAAGATAGAAAAGAAAAATGAAGAAAAACTAAAAGTAGAAATAAAAAAAGTTGACGATGATCTAAAAAATATAAGAATAAACAATGCTTTTTTTGGTGCAAATAAGGACTTAAAAAATAGTTTTATAGAAAAATTTGATGAAATAAATGATTATATTTCTTCAAAAGAATATACTTCAATAGCTAATTTACTATTAAAATCTATACCTGAAGTAGTATCAGATAAAAATATTATATTTACTTTTAGTAAAGAAATTGATTCGAATTTATTTAATTTAAACTTAGAAGAAATACAAAAATTATTGAAATTAATATATAAAAAGAAGTATTCAGTTATAGCAATATCTAACGATGAATGGAAATTGTTAAAAGATGAATATATAAAAAATATTAAAAATGATGTAAAATATGAATATATTGAAGAAAAAAAGACTAAAAAGAAAGCTAACACTGAACTTCAAGAAAGTATAGAAAATATATTTGGAGAAGAATATATAAGTGAGGATTGAGAGGTAAAATAATATGAATATGCAAGCTATGATGGCACAAGCTAGAAAATTACAAGCAGATTTAGAAAAAACAACAAAGGAGATTGATAATAAAACTTTTTCTTATGAAAATGAAAATGTTTTAGTTGAATGTTTAGGTAGTAATAAAATAACTAAAATAGATATAAAAAATAATGATATATTAGAAGATCAAGAAATGCTAGGAGATATATTACTTGTTGCTATTAACAATGTTTTAGATCAAATTAAAGAAGAAAAAGAAAAAAAATTAGGTAAATTAACTGGTGGATTAGGAGGAATATTCTAATAATGCCATTACCAAAGAGTTTTTTAAATTTGGTATCAAATCTATCAATTTTACCTGGTGTAGGTGAAAAAACAGCTGAAAGATATGTTTATTCTTTATATGAAAAAGAAGAAGATGAAATAGAAAATTTAGCTAATGCTTTAGTTGAATTTAAAAAAAATATTAGAAATTGTCATATTTGTGGTTGTTTAAGTGATTATGATGAATGTGAAATATGTTCTGATAATACAAGAGATAAATCAACTATTTGCATAGTTGAAGATTCAAAAAGTGTGTTTTTCATTGAAAAAACAGGTAAATATAGAGGTTTGTATCATGTTATAAATGGTTTAATATCTCCTATTGAAGGAATTAATCCTGAAGATTTAAATATTAATAGTTTAATAAATGAAAGATTAAATGATTCAGTAAAAGAAATAATAATTGCTTTGAATCCGAGTATTGAAGGTGAAGTAACTTCTATGTATTTACAAAAGATACTTGAAAAATATGATGTTAAAGTTTCTAGATTATCATATGGAATACCAATGGGAAGTGATATTGAATATTTGGATCCTATCATGATATCTAAAGCTTTAGATGATCGTAAAATTATATCAGAAACTCCTTAAATGGGGTTTTTCTTTTGACTTTTATATATAAAATAATATAATATTATATGTATTTGGAGGCAATGTTGATAGATCTATATAAATATTTTGAAAACTTGGTTAATAATAACAAATTATCACATTCATTTTTAATTGGAAATGTCTTTTTTGATGATATAAAAGAAGATTTTACTAAAATTGTTAATAATTTGTTACTAAAATCATCAATGAAAATTGAAGAAAATCCAGATGTATTTATACTTAGAAATATGAATATGGATATTGGAAAAGATGATATAAAAGAGTTAATTGAAGAAATTAATAAGACATCACAGTTTCATAATGCTAAAGTATATGTTATAGAAAATTGTGAAACATTGAATGATTTTGCATGTAATACACTATTAAAAACACTAGAAGAACCACCTCAAAATGTATATGCTATACTTCTTTCTAGCAATATCAGTGATGTTAAAGATACAATTAGCAGCAGATGTCAAAAAATACTTGTTTCTTCTTCAGTTGATCAAGTAATTCAAAATGAAGAATTAATAGAAATATCTGATATATTTATTGACTATATTGAAAAGGACAATATAAATATAATAGTGAAAGATAATGATATATATAGTTTAATATCTGATAGAAAGTGTCTAATTGAAGTGTTAAAGATAATGATATATAAGTATAAAGAATCATTAGATAAACTATTAAACAATGAAAAAAATGATATAATAAATAAGAATAATGATATTAATGAAATATCGAAAAAGATAATAGTGATTAATGATAATCTAAATAGACTAAATGTACCACTTAATAAGAATTTAGTTATTGATAGATTAATAATAGAAATGTGGAGATGTAAAAATGAAAATTGTTAATGTTGAATTTAAAAAAGGTGGCAAATCATATAAATTTTATGATAATAATATAGATCTTGAAGCTGGAGATAATGTTATTGTAAATACTGAAAGAGGATTACAATTTGGTACAGTAGTATCTTTGGAAGAAAATGATAATAATGAACATGCATTAGTTGAAAAGAAAGCTTCAAAAGAGGATGAAAAACAAAATAAGAAAAATGTAGAAGAATCAAAAGAAGCAGTAGTAAAAGCACAAGAAATAGCTGACGAATATGATTTGGATATGAAATTTATTGATGCTAATTATACATTTGATAGAAAACAACTAGTATTTCAATTTTTAGCAGATAATAGAGTAGATTTCAGAGATTTAGCTAAAAGTTTAGCTGCAATTTATAAAACAAGAATTGAATTAAGACAAGTAGGTGCAAGAGATAAAGCTAAGGAAATATCAGGCATTGGACCTTGTGGAAGAAAAATATGTTGCTCATCATTTTTAAGCGATTTAGACTCTGTAGGTATAGCACAAGTAAAAAATCAAAATTTGGCTTTAAATCCAACAAAAATCAATGGTTTATGTGGTAGATTATTGTGTTGTTTAAAATATGAGGATAATTTATATTCTGAATATAGAAAAAATTTACCTGAAGTTGGAGATAAAATTAAAGTAGAAGGAAAAGATTCTACTGTTATATCAATAGACATTCCACAACAAAAATATGTAGTTTTAACTGATGAAGATAATAACAAAATTGAAGTTGTTGTAAAAAAGGAAGAAAAAGAGAAAGATTTTAAAGAAAGAAAAAGATTTAATGGAAAAAGAAAAAATAATAAATGATCTTGTATATTTTGATAATTTAAAAATAGTACAAAATAAGAATTATTTTAACTTTAGTTTGGATTCAATATTGCTTCCAAATTTTTCAATTGTAAATAAAAATGTTAAAAATATTTTAGATTTATGTACTGGAAATGCACCAATTCCATTGATATTATCAACACTAACAGATGCACACATCACAGGAATAGAAATTCAAAAAAATATATACGATTTAGCAAAAGAAAGTGTAAAAATTAATAATTTAGATAAAAAAATAGATATTTTAAATGAAGATGTATGTAAAATTGACACATTATTTGAAACAGATACTTTTGATTTAATAACATGTAATCCACCTTATTTTAAATTAAATGAGGGTAGTATTTTAAATGATAATAGTGTAAAATCAATTGCTAGGCATGAAATAAATATAAACTTAAATGATATAATGAGAGTGTCAAAAAAACTACTAAAAAATAATGGTTCTTTATGTATGGTTCATAGAACTGATAGATTAATTGATATTATCACTTGTATGAGAGAATATAATATTGAACCTAAAAGAATTAGATTTATTTATCCAAAAGAAAATAAAGAATCTAATCTTATACTAATTGATGGACATAAAAATGGAAAACCAGGTTTGAAGATATTACCACCATTATATGTTCATAATGAAGATGGTAGTTATACTGATGAAGTATTAAAAATGTTTGGAAAGTGATTTTTATGATTCAAAAAAGTTATATTGATGATAATAAAGGTAAATTATATTTGATACCAACTCCAATTGGTAATTTAGAAGATATTACATTAAGAGCTATTAATATCTTAAAAATGGTAGATAATATATTTGCTGAAGATACCAGACAAACAATGATATTGTTAAAAAACTTAAATATATCAAAAAAGGTAGAATCATGTCATAAATTCACAGAAATGAAAAATAAAAATAAAATAATTGATATTTTGAAAAGTGGAAAAAATGTTGGATATGTTACTGATAGAGGAACACCTCTAATTAGCGATCCTGGAAATGTAATTGTTGATGAAGTTATAAAAAATGATTTTAGTGTTATAGCTTTACCGGGAGCAAGCGCATTATTACCAGCATTAAATATGTCGGGTATTAGTAATGAAAGATTTTTATTCTATGGTTTTTTAAATAGTAAGAAAAGTATTGCTAAAAAAGAATTAATAGATTTAAAGGAGATTAAACAAAGTATTATTTTTTATGAAGCCCCACATAGAATAAAAGAAACACTTAATCTAATATTTGATGTGTTTGGAGAAAGAAATATGGCTCTAGTAAGAGAAATTTCTAAAATACATGAAGAAATAATTAGAAATAAAATAAGTGAAGTAATTAAAGAATTAGATAATATTAAAGGTGAAATAGTTTTAGTAATTGAAGGTTATAAAGAAGATAATAATAAAAATATAGATTTTGATATAATTATTAAAGAATTAATAAATAATGGTTATTCAAAAAGAGATGCAATTAAAGAAACTGCAGAAAGGTATAATGTAAGTAAAAATAAATTATATAATATGTATAAGGAGGATTAATATGAAATTAGTTGTAGGACTAGGAAATCCAGGTAAAAAATATGAAAAAACAAGACATAATTGTGGATTTAATGCAATTAATTTTTATGCTGCAAAAAACAATTTAACTTTTAAGAAAAAGTTTAATGCAGAATACTGTGAACATGTTATTAACAATGAAAAAATTATATTAGTTAAACCTCTTACATATATGAATTTATCAGGAAATGCAGTAGTAGAATTTGTAAATTTTTATAATATTAAAGATGAAGATATATTGATAATTTATGATGATAAAAACTTTGATGTAGGTAAATTTAAAATAAAAAGAAATGGTAGTGATGGAGGACATAATGGTATAAAAGATATTATTAATGTTTTACATACTAAAGAATTACCAAGAATTAAAATTGGAATTTCTATGCCTAAAGAAGAATTAATGAATCATGTTCTAGGAAAATTTAGTAAGCAAGATAAAGAAAAATTAGATCATTTATATCCAATTATTTCTAATATTATTGATGATTTTTCTATTTTATCTATTGATGATTTAATGCAAAAATATAATGGTATTAATAATGAAGGATAAACTTTATAATAAATTATTCGATTTTGATATTAATAAATATAAAAAAATATCAGTAAGCAAAAATGAAATATATAATCAGTTAATGTTATATATCTTTTTTTCGTTGAATAAAAATATTATATTAGTTTATCCCACTTTAAATGAAGCTACTGAGACATATAATGAATTAAAAAATTATTTAGATGAAGTTTATATTTTTCCAGAAGATGATTTCATAACAAAAAGAGCAATAGCTAGTTCACCGGAATTACTTTATATGAGATCAAAACTATATAATAAGATAAATGATAATGATAAAAAAATAGTTATAGTTCATTTAAATAGTTTTATAAAAAAGTTACCATCTAAAACTAAGTTTATTGATAATAAAATAAAATTAAAAGTAGGACAATCTATCGATAGAAATGATTTAATTAAAAAATTGGATGATATTGGCTATAAAAGAGATAGTATGGTTTATGATATTTCAGAATATGCTGTTAGAGGTTTTGTTATAGATGTTTTTCCAATTGGAGAAGAAAACCCAGTAAGAATAGAATTCTTTGATAATGAAATAGAAAAAATTAAATATTTTGATCCACAAAAGCAAATTACTGAAAAATCAATTGATAGTATAACTATCGGTGTTATTAGAGATGATTACGAAGATTTGAAGTCATCTATTTTAGATTATGTTAATAACCCACAAGTAATATATGTAAATTATAATCAAATAATAGAGCAAGAAAAAATGATTATTCCACAAATTAAGTATCTAGATATAGAAAATGAGATTTATTCATTATCTAAATTAAAAAGTGAAAATGATATATATTTAGACACTATTAATAATAAGAATTGTGATTTAATAATAGATGCTCAAAGTATTGATAAATATGATAATGATAAAGAAAGATTCATTAAAGATATTGAAAAAAATAACGGCGTATTATATTCAAAAAATGATAATTTGATAAAGTATATAAATAGTAAAATAAAAAATGTAAAAATAATAAAAGATACATTAAATCATGGATTTATATATAAAAATAATTATTATTTTTCAGAATTTGATCTAATTGACACTTATGGTAGAAAAGATAAATTAAAAGAATCATCACTTGGAACAAGAATATTATCTTTAGATAATTTAGAATTAGGAGATTATGTTGTTCATAGAAAAAGTGGTATTGGTATATATAGAGGTTTAACTACAATTGAAAAAAATGGATTAAAAAAAGATTATATTTTAATAGAATATAAAGGTAATGATAAATTATATGTAGCTGTTGAAGATATATCAAAATTATATAAATATGCAGCTAAAGAAGGTGCAAAACCAACAATTAATAAATTAAACAGTGTTGAATGGACAAAAACTAAGTTAAGAATTAAAAATAGAATAAAAAATATAACAGGTGAATTATTAAAAATATATAAAGAAAGAAATAAAGCTACAATTGAACCATTTAAAAAAGATGATGAAAATCAGGTTATATTTGAATCAGAATTTGAATATGAAACAACACCAGATCAATTAAAAGCTTCTATTGAAATAAAAAATGATTTAGAAAAATCAAGACCAATGGAAAGACTTCTATGTGGTGATGTTGGATATGGTAAAACTGAAGTAATTTTTAGAGCAATATTTAAAACAGTTTTTAATGGTAAACAAGTAGCATATCTTTGTCCAACAACACTTCTATCACATCAACAATATGATTCAGCTAAGCAACGTTTTGCTAATTATGGTATAAATATTGATATTATTAATAGACATTATACTAATAAAGAAATATCAGAAAAGATTAAAAAACTAAAAGAAGGAAAAACAGATGTAGTTTTCGGAACACACAGATTATTAAGTAATGATATTGAATATAAAGATTTAGGTCTTCTAGTTATTGATGAAGAACATCGTTTTGGTGTGGAACAAAAAGAAAAAATAAAAAAACTTAAATCAAATGTTCATGTTTTATCAGTTTCAGCTACTCCAATTCCAAGAAGTTTACAAATGTCACTTGTTGGAATTAGAGATTTATCATTAATTGAAAGTGCTCCTAAAAATAGATATCCAGTTCAAACTTATGTTATTGAATACAATGAAATGTTAATAAGAGAAGTTATCTTAAAAGAGATGTCTCGTAAAGGTCAAGCGTTCATTCTTTATAATAATATTAATAATATGGATACTATTGTAAGAAAATTTTCAAAATTAATACCAGAAGCAAGAATATGTTTTGCTCATGGAAAAATGAAAAAAGATGAAATGCAAGATATTATTTATGATTTCACTAATAAAAAATATGATGTTTTAGTAAGTACAACTATTATTGAAAATGGAATAGATATACCTAATGCTAATACTATTATAGTAATAGATGCTGATAGATATGGATTAAGTCAACTTTATCAAATAAGAGGAAGAGTTGGTAGAGGAGATAAGTTAGCTTATGCATACTTAATGTATAAAAAAGAAAAAGTATTAAATAGTGTTGCTTTAAAGAGACTTGAAGCAATAAAAGAATTTACTGAATTAGGTAGTGGATATAAGATATCTATGAGAGATCTTGCTATTAGAGGAGCAGGAGATATTTTAGGAAAAGAACAAGCTGGATTTATTGATTCTATTGGTGTAAATATGTATCTGGATTTAATTAATGAAGAAGTTAATGGTGTAGATTTAGATGAAGAAGAAACTAGTACACAACCTACAAATATTGAAGTTGAGACACATATTGGAAAAGAATACTCTGAAGATAGTGATATATTAATAGATTTACATAAAAAGGTTAATAGTATTAATACTAAAGAAGATTTAGATAGTGTTCTATTTGAAATTAGAGATAGATTTGGAATTACTAATCAACAATTAGAATTATATGCACATGAAAAATATTTAGAAAAGTTAATAAATAGAACAGGTGTAATTGTTAATACAAATGATAATTTAAAAGTAATATTAAAAATTAAAAAGGAAGTATATTCAAATTTAAATATAGAAGATTTATTTTATGAATCTACAAAAATCAGTTCTAAGTTTAACTTCAGTTATAAAAATGATTATATATTAATTACACTACTAAAAGCATCATTGGATAAGAATTATATTTACTATTTAGAAAGTCTATTAGAATTGATAATTAAATTAACATATAAGAAGTAAAATGAGGTGTAAAATGATAGATTCACATGCACATATTTTAAGTGAAAATTATGAAAATATTAATAAAATTATACACGATATTCAAAATAAAGGTGTAATTGGTATATTAAATGCATCTGACTCTATTGAGTCTGCTAAAGAGGTTTTAGAACTATCAAAAGTGTATAGTATTCTTTATCCATGCATAGGAATTCATCCAGAAAATGTAAATGAAATTGATAGAATTGATGAGTTAGAAGAACTTATTAAAAACAATAAAATATATGCTATTGGTGAGATAGGATTAGATTATTACTATACTAAAGATAATAAAAAAGAACAAAAAGAATTATTAAATAAACAACTTGATTTAGCTGAAAAATATAATTTACCAGTAATCATACATACAAGAGATTCTATTCAAGATATATATGATGAATTAAAGAAAAGAAAGCTTAAAGGAGTTATACATTGTTTTAATGGAAGTTTTGAAATGGCTCAATTATTTATTAAACTTGGATATAAATTAGGCATAGGTGGAGTATTAACATTTAAGAATTCAAAATTATATGAATTAATTGAAAAAATAGATATAGAAAATATACTTTTAGAAACAGATAGTCCGTATCTTTCTCCTGAACCATTTAGGGGTAAAAAAAATGATCCATCAAATGTATATTTTGTTGCTAAAAAAATAGCTGAAATTAAAAATATGGATGTCGAAAAAGTAATAGAAAAAACAAGCAAAAATGCTGTTCAAACCTTTGACATAAAGGGCCTTTTATAATATAATATTTATTAAGGAGATATAAAAAAATGAAGGAATACATTCGTTCTAAAATTAGGTGTACTCTTGAAGCTATAATTATTGTTTTTATAGCATTATTTTGTGTGCAAAAAGAATGTATTAATATGAATACAACATCAACTGTAGAAAATGAGAGTTTAGCAAAAGTTTTAGATAAGAATGTTATTCAAGAAAATCAAAATAATATCTATAAGCAAGGAACATATAATCCAATATTTACCTTTAAAGGAGAATTAACTGGATATGTTGGTGATTGTCCATTATGTACTGGATATCTTGCATGTCCACCAAGAACAAATGTATTAAAAGAAGGTATTTATTATAAAGATAAAACATATGGAACTGTTAGAATAGTTGCTAGTAGTAGAAATTATCCATGTGGAACAATTTTAAGATTTAAAGTTAATAAACTTTCTAGTGAACCAATTATTGCAATAGTACTTGATAGAGGTGTAGGAGGAAATGTTATAGATTTACTTACTGATTCAACTGACTATGCAATTAGAAAAGTAGGAAGAGTTAGAAACTTAGAATTTGAAGTTCTTAGAAAAGGATGGAAGAAATGAAAAATTTTGATTATAAGAAATCTTTAGGTCAAAATTTTTTAATTGATAAAAATATTATTAATAAAATATCTAATTCTATTAATCCAAATAGTGATGATTTAATAGTTGAAATAGGACCTGGAAGTGGAGCATTAACTAAAGAATTAATTAAAAAAGATTGTGATGTTTTGTGTTTTGAAATAGATTTAAGATTAAAAGATGATTTATTATCTATAAAATCAGATAAATTTAAAATTGTTTTTGAAGATTTTTTAAAAGTAAATTTAAATAATTATATAGATTATTCAAAATACAAAAACATTTATTTTGTTGGAAATTTACCATATTATATAACAACAGCAATTATAAATAAGATAGTTAATGAATCAAAACCATATCAAATAATAATAATGATTCAAAAAGAAGTGGCAGATAGATTTAATGCAAAACCATGTACAAGACAATATGGATCATTATCAGTATTTCTACAATATAATTTTGATATTGAAAAAGTATGTGATGTTAGTAGAAATTGTTTTGAACCAAAACCTAATGTAGACAGTACAGTTTTAAAGCTTGTTAGTAATAAAAAATATCATGTAAATAATGAAAAAGTGTTCTACAAATTAATAAAAGATGCTTTTAATCAAAAGAGAAAAAATTTAAGAAATAATCTTAAAAATTATGATTTAAATCTAATAGAAGGAATACTTAATGAAAGAGGTAAAAATTTAAAATATAGAGCAGAAGAATTAAATGTTGAAGATTTTGTTGATTTATCTAATAAAATAGCCAATTAGCATATCAAAAAAATATTGCTTATTGACTTTTTTTGTAATATAATTAAATTAGCAATTAAGGAGGTATCTTATGGAAATTACATCTGTTAGAGTGCATAAGATTAATGTTAGAGAAGGATCTAAATTAAGAGCTTATGCTGAAGTAACAATAGATGATGCTGTTGCTATTCATGGTATTAAGGTTCTACAAGGAGATAATGGGTTATATCTTGGAATGCCAAGTGATAAAACAAAACATGATATCGCTCATCCAATTAAACAAGAAGTAAGAACAATGTTTGAAAAAGCAATCTTCGACGAATATGAAAAAGCCGAAGAACCTGCTGAGAAAGACGAAGAATAGTAAAAGACTTGAAAAAGTCTTTTTTTATTTACACAATAGGTTGTAAAAGATTTTTGGCTTAATTGAATTATAACCCTATAAAATATATAATTATTTTAAGAATGGGGTAAATATGAAAAAGATGAGCCAAAAGACAAAATTTAGAGTGACATTTTTAATGCTATGTTTTATAATATCTAGTGTTCTTTTTGTGTCTTCAATTTTCTCATATATATCTCAAATAAACGAGACTAAAAAAGAGATTTCTATGTTAGAAAAAACATATAAAGATTCTCTTGCTGAAGAAGAAAATTTGAAAGATGAAATTAATAAATTACAAGATCCAGAATATATGGCTAAATATGCAAGAGAAAAATACTTATATTCAAAGGATGATGAAATTGTAATTAAAATAGAAGAATAGAAAGGCTTTTTTATGGAAGAAGTTTATAATTTCATTAGAAATAAAATATCTTTAAAACCAGGAGATGTTATTATTGTTGGTACTTCTGGTGGGCCTGATTCTATGGCACTTTTATATATATTAAATGAATTTAAAAATATTATGGATTTAAAATTAGTTTGTGCTCATGTTAATCATAATAAGAGAGCAGAAAGTGATCAAGAACAGGCTGATTTAAGTGAATTTTGTAAGAAAAACAAAATTATTTTTGAGTACAGAAAAATAGAAAAATGGGGAGACGATAATTTTGAAAATGAAGCTAGAAGTGTAAGATATGCTTTTTTTGAAGAATTAGTTGAAAACTACGGAGCTAAATACTTAATGACTGCTCACCATGCTGATGATTTGATGGAAACTATTCTAATGAGAATTGTAAGAGGATCTACATTAAAAGGATATAGTGGCTTTTCAAGAATTGTTGATAAAAATAATTATAAAATTATTAGACCTTTAATTACATTAACAAAATCAGAAATAGAAGAATTTTGTAAAGAAAATAATATCAAATATTGTATAGATAAATCTAACTTTGATATGAAATACACTAGAAATAGATATAGACATACAATATTACCTTTTTTAAAAAGTGAAAATCCTAATGTTCATAAAAAATTTTTAAAATTTAGTGAAATTCTAATTGAAAATAGTAATTTTATTAATAGGGAAGTGGATAAAGTTTTTAATAAAGTGTTCATAAATGGAATTTTAGATATTGATAAATTTATTGAACTTGATAAATTAATTCAAACTAACATTATTTATACTATTTTAGAAAAAATATATGGTGATGATTTATTAATAATTGGAGATGCCCATGTTGATTTAATTTTTAATTTAATTAATTCTAATAGGTCAAATAGTATAGTTCATTTACCAAATAATGTTATTGCTGTTAAAGCATATAACGAATTGTCATTTAATTTTGATGAACAAGAACATGAAGATTATGAAATTGAAATAAATGATTTAGTAAATTTGCCAAACGGAAAAATAATACAAAAAGTTGACGATGATATTAATGACAATTCAAATAATATTATTAGATTAAATAGTAAAGAAATAACATTACCTTTATATGTTAGAAATAAAAAAGATGGGGATAGAATTGAAGTAAAAGGTTTAAATGGTACTAAAAAAGTAAGTGATATATTTATTGATAAAAAAATTAAACCAAGTGAAAGACAATCTTGGCCTGTTGTTTTGGACTCTTCTGAGACAATTGTATGGTTACCAGGATTAAAAAAATCGAAACTTGACAAGAAAAATAGCAAAGAGTATGATATAATACTTAAGTATTATTAAGAGAGAAAGGAAGAACTTATGAATATTAAAAAAACAAAAAAAAGTATAAATTTTATGCCATATTTGCTTCTAATAGTTGTTATGGTAGGATCTTATTTATTCCTTAATACACTTGGAACAAAAGTACATGAATTAAGTTATACAGAGTTAACATCAGAATTAAACAATGATAAAGTTACAGAGATAGCAGTAACTCCAAAAAGTGGAGCAGGAGTATATTTAATAACAGGTAAATTAAATGGATACTCTAATACTGAATCATTTAAAGTTACTGTTCCATACACAGATACAGTTATATCATCTTTATATGAAATAGCTGAGTCAAAAGGATTAAAAGTTGAAACTAATACTAATCCAGAAAATAGTACATGGATAACAATATTAATTAATTTTGTACCAATACTAATATTTGGATTACTTGCATATATGATGCTAGTTAGATTAGGAAATGGAAATAAAGGTACTTTTGATTTTGGAAAAAGTAAGGCTAAACTTGCTGAAGAAAATGGAAGAAAGACATTTAAAGATGTAGCAGGTTTAAAAGAAGAAAAAGAAGAAGTACAAGAATTAATAGATTTTTTAAAGAATCCAAAGAAATTTACTAAGATGGGTGCTAGAATTCCTAAAGGAGTTCTTCTAGTAGGTCCTCCAGGAACAGGTAAAACTCTACTTGCAAGAGCAGTAGCTGGAGAAGCAAAAGTTCCATTCTTTTATATAAGTGGATCAGATTTTGTAGAATTATTTGTAGGTGTTGGAGCATCTCGTGTTAGAGATATGTTTAAACAAGCTAAACAAACAGCACCATGCTTAATATTTATAGATGAAATAGATGCTGTAGGACGTGAAAGAGGTACTGGTTTAGGTGGTGGACATGATGAAAGAGAACAAACATTGAACCAATTATTATCTGAAATGGATGGATTTGGTGAAAATGAAGGAATCATCATTTTAGCAGCTACTAATAGACCAGATGTTCTTGATCCAGCATTATTAAGACCTGGTAGATTTGATAGACAAGTTACAGTTAATAGACCAGATGTTAAAGAAAGAGAAGAAATACTAGGCGTACATGCTAAGAATAAAGTATTAGCACGTGATGTAAATTTAAAACATATAGCTGAAAGAACACCAGGATACTCAGGAGCAGATTTAGAAAACTTACTTAATGAAGCAGCATTACTTGCGGTAAGAAGAGATAAAGAAGCTATAACTATGGATGAAATAGATGAAGCAAGTGATAGAGTATTAATGGGACCAGCTAAAACAAGTAGAAAAGTCACAGATTATGAAAAGAAAATAGTTGCATATCATGAAGCTGGACATGCTGTATCTGGAATAGTATTACCAAATGGAGAAGAAGTTCATAAAATAACTATTATTCCACGTGGTATGGCTGGTGGATATACGCAAATGCTTCCAAAAGAAGAAAGAACTCTTGTTTATACTAAAAAAGAATTAGAAGAGCAAATTATTACTTTATTATCAGGAAGAGCTAGTGAAGAAACTTATATGGATGAAATTTCTACTGGCGCAAGTGATGATTTAAAGAAAGCTACTAAAATTGCAAGAAGTATGGTTACTGAATATGGTATGAGTAGTTTAGGACCAATGCAATTTGAACATAGAAGTGAAAGTGTATTCTTAGGTAGAGATTACAATAAAACTAAAGATTTCTCTGATCAAGTAGCATTACAAATTGATCAAGAAGTTAAAAAGATTATTGAAGGATGTTATGCAGAAGCTAAAAAGATAGTTTCTAAAGAAAAGAAATTAATTGATATTCTTGCTCAAACATTAATAGAAAAAGAAACTCTAACTAAAGAAGAAATTGAAACTTTAGTAGAACAAAATAGCAATTATAAAATAAATCGCGAAGAGGAAAAAGAAGAAGATTCACAATCTGAAGAAAAGGAAAATAAAAAAAGTAAAAAACAAGAAATTATTAAAGAATAGAGATTACTTTTTTTAGTAATCTCTTTTTTAAAGGAGTAAAAAATGAAAGATAAAACATTATTAATACTGGCAGCTGGAATGGGAAGTAGATTTGGTGGTTTAAAACAATTAGAACCTTTTGGACCAAATGGAGAATTTATTATAGATTATTCAATATATGACGCTATTAAGAATGGATTTAATAAAATAGTTTTCATTATTAAAGAAGAACATTTTGATACATTTAAAGAAACTATTGGTAAAAGAATAGAAACATTTGCTGAAAAAAAGAATGTAAAAATAGAATATGTTTTTCAAAAATTAGATAATGTTCCTAGTAAATATAGAATACCAGAAGAAAGAGTTAAACCTCTTGGAACAGCACATGCTATATTATGTGCAAAAGATGTTATAAATGAACCATTCATGATTATTAATTCAGATGATTTTTATGGTAATAATGCATTTAAAGTTGGTAGAGATTTTATAGAAAATAATGAATCTAATACAATAGGATTAGTTGGTTATAATGTTATAAATACATTAACTGAAAATGGTACTGTTAAAAGAGGAATATGCCATATTAAAAATGGATATCTAGATAAAATAGATGAAAGTGAAATATGGGTAGAAAAAGAAAAAATTAAAGCTAGATCATTAGTAACAGGTAGATTATCTGAAATAGATAAAGAAAAGAAAGTTTCTATGAATATGATATGCTTTTATCCTGAATTTTTTAAATATATTGAAGAAAAATTTATAGATTTTTTAGAAAATGCAGATTTATTAAAAGATGAATTTTTAATACCAAATGTAATAAGTGAAGGTATTAATAATGATATATGTAAAGTTAAAGTATTAGATACTACTGCTAAATGGGTAGGAGTAACATATAAAGAAGATAAAGATATGGTAGTATTCTATATTAATGGATTAATTGAAGATAAAGAATATCCAGTAGATTTATGGAATAATTAGAAAGGAAATAGTATGCAAGACGGGGGTAAAAAACATTTTAGTATATATGATGGTGGAGAAATAATAATAGTTAAAAATATAGTTTTTAAGAATAAGTATGCAGATCATGCATCTCTTATTGGAAGACCATGTATAGTATTATCAGAATTTGATGATAAATTAACATTATTACCTATGTCATCAAAAAATAGAAATGGTTATTATAATGTATCTATAAAAGACAAAGATTTTAGTGATTTTAAGTATGGATTTAAACCAAAAAAGCAAGAATCTGTTGATTTAAGTTCAATGTTTCAAAGAGATTTAAGATATTATGACATAATAGCTTTATTAGAATTAAGAAGATATTATAGATTATTACAAGAAATAGAAGAAAAAAGATTAGAAAGTAATCCAAATTGTTCAGAATATTATAAAGATGTATATCAAGATTTAGAATATCAAAGAAAACAATTGGCATTAGTTCTAAAACATAAATAGAAAAGAGGTATTAAAATGATATTATTTATTGATACTCATGATAGTTTAATAACAATAGCTTTAAAAAATAAAGATAAATTGTATATTAAAACAAAAGAGAGTGAATATAGTCACTCTATTTATACTATGCCTATGATTGAAGAAATATTTAAAGAAAATAAACTAGATGTTAAAGATTTAAAGAAAATAATTGTTATAAATGGACCAGGTAGTTTTACTGGTATAAGAATAGGATTATCTATAGCTAAAACTATGGCTTATGCTTTAAAGATAGATATTAATACTATATCTAGTTTAACTGCGTATTTAGTAAGTAATAATACTAATGAAAAGAGAAAAGCAGTTATTGAAGACAATAAAGGTTATTATATAAGTGTATTTGATGAAAATAATAATGTTTTAGTACCTGAGTATTACAGTGAAGAAGATAATGAAGATTATCCACAAGTAGAAGAGAAATTAGATGTAGAAAAGATAATTAATTATTGTAAAGATATGAAGAGTGAAAATCCTCATTTTGTTAAAGCAAATTATATTAAAAAAATTGAGGTGGAAAAATGATAAAAAAAGAGATTATTAGTGACACTGATAGTGTATATAATTATATGGATGGAGAAACTGTTCTAGGATATTTAGAAATTAGACTTGTAGATGGTGTTATAGATATTATGAATCTATTTGTTAGTGAAGATTCTAGACGAAAAGGTATTGCAACATCTCTTATGAATGAAATGATTGAAAAAGAGGATTATAATAGAATAATGCTTGAAGTAAATGAAAATAATAATGAAGCAATAAGATTATATTCTAAGTTAGGATTCAAAGAAATAAGTTTAAGAGATAGATATTATGGTGAAGATACAGCTATTATTATGGAGAAGGTGAAATAATGAAAGATGTATATATTTTAGCAATAGAATCTTCTTGTGATGAAACTAGTGTAAGTATTATAAAAAATGGTTTTGAAGATATAGCAACTATTATTAATTCACAAATAGATGTACATACAAAATATGGTGGTGTAGTTCCAGAGGTTGCAAGTAGATTACATTTAGAAAATATAACTATGGTAATAGATCAATGTTTAGAAAAAGCTAATATGAAATTAGAAGACATTGATGCTTTTGCTTGTACATATGCTCCTGGTTTATTAGGAAGTTTACTTGTTGGTGTAGAAGCAACAAAAGCATTGTCTTTTATATATAATAAGCCTTTTATAGCAACAAATCATATGATGGGTCATATATATGCTAATATGATAGGGAATCATTTAGAATATCCATTATTATCATTAATAGTTAGTGGTGGTCATACTGATTTAATACTTATGAAAAATGAAAATTCATTTGAATATTTAGGACAAACATTAGATGATGCGATTGGAGAAGCGTTTGATAAAGTAGCTAGAATACTAGATTTACCTTATCCAGGAGGCCCTAATGTAGATAAATATGCTGCAGAAGGAAAACCTACATATAAGATGCCTCAAATCTTAAATGATGATTCATTTAATTTTAGTTTTAGTGGTATAAAAAGTCATTGTAATAATCTAGTACATAATGCTCATCAAAGAGGAGAAGAGATAAATAAAAAAGACCTAGCAAGATCTTTCCAAGAATGTGTTACAAGTCATTTAGTTGATAAAACTAAAAAAGCATTACTTAAATATAAATTAAAAACATTTTTATTAAGTGGTGGAGTTGCTGCTAACTCATATATTAGAGAATCATTAAAAGAAATGTGTGAAAGCATAGGTGTAGAAATGCATATGCCTGAAAAAAGATATTGTACGGATAATGCAGCTATGATAGGTGCAGCAGCATATATTTTATATAAAAATAAACAATTTGCTCCATTATCAACTAATGCAAAGAGCAATATTAGATTAAGTTAAGTAAAAACACTAGAAATTCTAGTGTTTTTTAATATCCTTTAGTACCATTTAATGAGTCATCATTATCTATTAAATCTTGTACTTCTACTTCTCTATATTTAGTTTTAGTATCTCTAAAAATCATTTTTTTGATGCCACTATTTATAATAAATCTTTTACACATAGCACAAGGCATTGAATTTTCAACATATTTTCCAGTTTTAACATCAATACCTACTTCATATAAAGTAGAACCTATCATATCTTTTCTAGCAGCAGATATAATAGCATTTTGTTCAGCATGAACACTTCTACAAAGTTCATATCTTTCTCCTCTAGGAATGTTTAATTCTTCTCTAATACATGTACCTATATCTGTACAGTTTTTTCTTCCTCTAGGAGCCCCATTATATCCTGTAGATATAATTTCATCATCTTTTACAATTACAGCTCCCCATTTACGTCTTAAACATGTAGATCTTTCTAAAGCAGCTTCAGCTAAATCCAAATAATAATTATTTTTATCTATTCTTTTCATAATATTACCTCTTTAAATAGAATTTTAACACAATATATTATCTTTTTCTAGTAAGTTTCATTTCTCTATTATATTCTGAACTCATAAGTGATAATTCTTCTGCTCTTTGATTAAAATAGTGTATTAATAATTTATGTTTTTCCTCATTAAAATCAAAATGTATATCTCCTAATACAAAATGATGATACAATCTTTGATTATATGAATCTGGATATCTTCTTAATGGAGCAGTTGCTTGACAATAAACAGGTGTATTTAAACCTGTATGCATTCTAGGAGTATCAGAATATTGACTTTCTAAATAGATTTCTTTAATTAATAATCTAGTTGGATCATTAATACTAATATTTGATTGATCTATTAAATAACTAATATATTCTTGATCTTGAATTCTATAATTAAATGGAATCCCTTTTTCTTTTGCTTCATTTGACATAGTAATTCCATATAAAATCATGTTTTCTCTAACAACAGTATCACTTTTAGTGGATCTTAACATATCATTTTTAGATAAATTCTTTATATTCCAATATTTTAATCTATCAGAGTTTTTACTTTCTAAAGCTTTAGCTAATTTATATAAATCATATAACATTGGTCCTTCTTCATGTAATCCTTTATGATCAATAAAATCATCACATTGTCCATATGTTAGATTTCTGGCTATTTTAAGGGTATTTGGCATAAAATAGTAATCTTGTACTTCACCATATTCATTTATTACTACATAAAGCGATAAAACAGGTCTATAAGTGTTTTCATTTAAAGACATCTGTTCTTCAACTCCTCCATGATATAATCTGGTTCTTTTACCGCCCATAAGGAATTTACATTCAAAGTTATTTAATGCATATGTATCAAGAGGAGTTCCAGGTTTTATAATAGATGGTACATCTACTATATGAGTACCAACTATATATAAATTACCATCTTTTCTTATACTAAGAGCATCATCTCTTATAAAAGTATCACTACTATCTATAGTTAATAATATATCATCATCTGTAAAACTACTCTTAGGGACATATACTTTAGAATATGGTAAATTATCATATACTTCATATTTATCTAATATTTGTTCAGGTGATAAAGATCTTTTAACACCTAAAATTAACATATATATTTCATTAGCAAATGGATTTGAAGTATCAAAATAATTATTGATAACATCTATATACTTCTTTTTATCTAATTTAGATGTATAAAATATCTTTAATAGAGTAATATAATAGAATTTTTCTCTATCATCATTAATAATTGATTCAATAGCAAGATTAAATACATAATCAAATAATTCATTATTATTACTTAAAATAGACCCTTTATTAGTACTTAATATCTTTTTAATGACATTTACATCTTCTTTTCTATCAATAAGTTGCTTAATTAAAACAACTAAATCTTGTACTTCAATATTTTTAGCTAATGTTATTTCATCTAATTTATTAGCATTATTTAATAATTCATAGTTACTATACTTATTAGCAAGAGCTAAAAGAGATTCTCTTGCTTTTTTTATTCTTAAACGGTTAATGTCTATCTCTTTTCTATTAAAATCACTATTTTCACATAAGACAAAAAGAAAATCTATTGTACTAGATATATAATCATTTAAGTCATTTTCATCTGTAACTCTTGGTATAAAATAATTTAATAATTTAAAAGTTCTGCTAATTAACTGCTTTCTAGAGCATCCAATAGATAATAAAAGATCATCAATGCTTTCTTGACTAAAATCTCTTTCTATAACAAATTCGCTCAATATATTTGCAGTATTCATAGTTAGCCTCTAAGTAAAATAATAGCAAATAATATATGTAAAAACAAGTAACTATGATATAATTTATATAGGTGAAGATATGTTTAAATATAAGAAGATAACAATTAATATAATTACTGTTGTATTTATATTATTAACTCTAATAGAATTATTAATATATATGTTCAGTAAAAATAACCTTTTTGGTCTAATATACATAATAATGAACTTGTTAGTAGTATTTTTTCTTGTCCCAATTGCATATAACTACAATAAGTACTTTTCTACAGCAAGATTAAGTAAATTAATCATTGTGTTCATTCTAATCATATTTAATAGTTTTATACTTCAGTTAATAATTTCAAGCATGACGAACTATATTGATTCATCAAAAGAGTATATTAGCAAGATTTTTGTAATAAAAAATATTATTAAACCAGTAATAGATTTTGTAATTCTATTGTTTATACTACTTGAATTTAAGTTAGATAAATTACTCATGAAAAATATAAAACGCGGTAAATAAAGGAAAAACTTGACTTTTTCCTTTTTTTATGGTATAATATGGGCGACTTTTAAGAAGGGGTAGACGATAAATATATTGAAATAATGAAAATGTTTTGATATTATAATCGGTGCACTTTGGTTGAATATAGATTGTATTTGACAAGTTCTAAATTAAGTGCTATTATATAAGGCACATTTACGAAGGGGGTAAAATGTATGAATTTAGAATTATACAAACACATGCGTAATATTAAAGAAGCTATTAAAGTAGAATATAAAAGATTACGTAAAGAATTTGAAGAAAAGGAATTAACTGCAACTAAAGAGGAAAAGTTAGCTATTAAGGATGAATATGTAAGAGCTTGTACAGCATTTAATATGGTACAAGATGATATTATTAGTTATGAAAAAGCTTTAGAAGCCATGACTAAAGAAGAATTCCAAGCTTATGAAGAAGCATTAGCTACTAAATATCACTTTGATTTACATCATGAAAAAGATAAAGCTAAAGATGAAGGCGAAGAAGTAGCTGAAGTAGTTGATCCTGTAGTTACTTATAGAAGAGAAATCTTAACAGATGCTGCTATTGCTGCATTAATTGTTGCATCAGTTGTAGGTATTGCATATGGCGTTAAAGGTTGCCAAGCTGAAAATTATGATGTAAGAACTGCTGTTTATGAAGCAAGTGAACAACAAACACCAGCTCCTACAATAGCACCAACACCAGTAGCAACTGCAACACCAACAGCAACACCAGCTCCAACAGTAGCACCAACTGCAACTCCAGTACCTACAGCTACACCAGTTGTAACACCAGAACCAACAAGTGAAGTTGAAGCTGCTATAGAAGAAGTAGTTGCTGAAATACCATTTGAAGATTATGGTAACTTTGTTGATGTTAATGATGAAGATCAATTAAGAGCAAGAGCAACATGGTATTATGAAACTTATATTGCTAATCAAAATAAATCTCAAGCTGGAGCAAATATGTTTACAGTTGAAGATATTATGAATGACATGAGAATGATTAATGGTGAATTCATGTTAAATGAAGATGGATCTATTAGATATAATGATACAGAAATAATTGCTGTAGCAAACGATTTACATACAATTGCAAACTATGATTCATTTAAACAATATGGAACTCAAATTTACTTTACTCCAATGGCACCTCTATTTGAAGATGGTTCATTAGCACAAAAGGCCGCTATTCAATTAGATGAAGGTATGAAGAAAATAGTTGACGCAATTAGAGCTGAAGATGATGAAGCATTCATAGCAGCTGCTCAAGAATGGGGAATTGTTGTAATTAATGAATTTAATTATGTAGACTTTACTGGTGAATATGTAAATATTTATCAAGTAGATGCTCCAACATCATTTGCTTTATATCATGCAATGAGTGCTAAATATGCTTCTACTATATTAGAATATTCAGAAGCACATCATTTAGATATATGTATTAAATACTGTGATAATTATGAAACAGGACATATGGAAGAAAAAGCATTATCAGAAATTATGTATGATATCAATGAAAGAGCAATGGATGCAGTAGCAGTAAGAAGTGGACACCAAGCTGAATATGAAGCTAATAACTTATCATTACCAGAAAACTTATACGTACTTGCTAAAGATTACTTCAATAGTAAATACGATTTAGAAGTTGGATATTCAAGAAGATTAAATTAAAAGATTAAGGGGGTTTTAAATATGTATAGCAATAGTAATAAAAAAGGATTTAGTATTTTAGATCTTATAGTTAAAATTATTCTTGCTGGATTATTTATATTTATTCTAATTTGGTTATTCCAAAAGAAAGTACCAAATATGAAACCATTCTATAGTAATGTGTTTAGAGAAAATATTAAATATATGCAAGAAGCTGGTGAAAATTATTTCACTGACGACAGAATGCCATCTGAAATAGGTGAAAGTAAAAAAATATCTTTAAAAGAAATGATTGATACTAATTTAGTATTACCATTTGTTGATAAAGATGGAAAAGAATGTAATGTTGATGAATCTTATGTAAGCATTACAAAATTAGAAGAAGGTTATGAATTAAAAACTAACCTAGTATGTCCTAAAGAAACTAATTATACAATCAAGATGTTAGGATGTCATAATTATTGTCCTACTGGAACTTGTAATCCTGAAAAGGAAGAAACTGAACCAGTATGTTCAACTGAAAAGATAACACAATATCAATTCAAAAAATTAGTAACTAAAACTTCATCAGTTTATAGTTGTGCAAGTGGTTACAAATTAAAAGGAAAATATTGTTATAAAACAACCTTAGTTGATTCAAAACCAGCTGAAGAAAGAACTGTACCTGGAAAAGAAGAAAGAATTCCAGCAACACCAATAGTAGTAGGAGGAGAAAAAATTAGTTTAACTCCAATTGTTACAACTGAAACAGTTACTACTCCTTATGTAAAAACTCAATTAACAACTCAAAAAACTACATCTACAAGTACAGCTGATTATATTAAAACTAAATTAGATACAGTAGTTACAACAACTACAGTACCAAGAACTTGTACAAAATATAGAGATGAAAGACAATGTACTACTCATGATGAAACTCGTAGTTATTCATGTAATTGTACATCAAGCGTAGGTCCTACAGGTAAAACTATTACAACATGTAGTACATGTTATTATACAGTACCAGTTGAAACTTGTAAGACAGTATCAGTTCCATATACAGATACATGTTATGACACTGTTAAAAAATATAGTTGTCCAAGTGGAACAACAATCCAAGAAGGAAAAGATGCAAATCTTAAATGTTATAAAACAAGTTGTCCAAGTGGATATACAGGAACAGGTAGCGGAGCTAACCTAGTATGTAAGAAAACTACAACAACTTATAGTTGTCCAAGTGGAACAACAATCCAAGAAGGAAAAGATGCAAATCTTAAATGTTATAAAACAAGTTGTCCAAGTGGATATACAGGAACAGGTAGTGGAACTAGCCTAGTATGTAAGAAAACAAATAAAAAATATAGTTGTCCAAAAGATGCAAATCTTCAAGAAGGATCTGGAGCTAACTTAAAATGTTATAAAGTTATTGAAGGAAAGATTACTTATTCATGTAGTAAACAATATAGATTAGAAGGAAAAGAATGTGTTAGAACAATTTCTGGACCAACTACTGAATACTATTGTAAATCTGGTTATAAATTAGAAAACAAAAAATGTAATAAGTATAATGAAGAAAAGAAGAAAGCAACTGAAGAAAAGACAACAACTAAAAAATATGAATACAAGTGGAGTGATAAAACATCTCTAAGTGGATGGGAAAGAACTGGAAAAACAAGAACAGTTGATGGAAAGAAAACTTGTAAATAAGAAATAAAAGAGATTTATAAAATCTCTTTTTTCTTGCGTTTTAAGGACTTTATATGTAAAATATATGGTGAGGTGTAAAAATGGCAAACAAGAAAAAAACTGTAAAGAAAACTACTACTAAAAAAGTTAAAAAAGAAGAAGTAGTTGAATTAGAAGAAATCAAAGAAGAAAAACCTAAGAAAGAGACTGAAAAGAAATGCAATTTTAAAACAATAGCAATAGTAGCTGTTTGTATATTAGCATTTGTAGGTATTTCTTTATTACTTCCATCAAATGGAGAAAAGAAAGAAAAAAATAATACTTATGATGTAACTCAATGGTTAGAAGATGTTCAAAGCAAAGAAGTTGTTACTGTAATCGCATCAACAACATGTCCACATTGCCAAGAATATAAACCAGTTATTACTTCATTATCTCAAGAACATGATTTCAATTTATATTTCTTTGAAATTGAAGAATTATCTGAAGATGAAAAAAATACTGTACTTACCACATTTGATCTAAAAGACTTTGATGGTGGAGTTCCTTATACATTTATTGTTAAAGATGGAAAAGTAGCAGGTACTACAATTGGTTTCGCTAATCAAGAAAATACAGAAAAATTCTTAAAAGAAAACAAAATAATAAAATAAACCAGGAAACTGGTTTTTTTATTTTGCATATAGTATAATAATTATATGAATAAAAAATTAGTATATTCAATTATTATTTGTATAATATTAATTCTTTGTAAATACTATTTTTCTAGTTATGAAATAAAATATAAAGTAAATAATTATGATATTAGTGTTAAATATACAAAGAATAGATTTTATTATGAAATAAAAGATGGTAAATATACATATAATTACGATTATTATAAAAGAAGAAGTTTTAAAAAAACTAGAATTAATAAAATTGAAGAAATATCTTCAGATACTTTTAAATGTATTTATTTTAAAATTAAAGATGTAGATACATATCCATTATGTTATGAAAATGATATATTTACTGATTATAATTTAATCGATAATGAATTATTATTACCATATAAAGAAGAAAAATTAGTTATTGAAAAAGGTGAAAAAGATTTTACATACAATAATAATTTATCAAATGATGAATATATCGCTTTATGGAATTATAAAGGATATATATTAATGAATGGTAAAGAATATGAAAATATAAATATATTTGATAAAGATAGATATGATAATTCATTATCTTATCTATATAAAAATACTATATATATGGCTGATTATAATTCTGAGTATGAATTTAAAAAGATTTATTATTTTAACTTATTAAATGGAGATTTTGATTCATTTGATTTAGAATATACTATTGATTTTGATTCATATTTTGTTGGATCAGTTGGTAAATACATATATTTATTTGATAATAAGAATTTTGTATTATATGAAATAAATACATCTAATAAACATGTTAAAATAAAAAGTAATAATGAAACAGGATATGTAAAATATGTAGATGGTGAATTTGTTTCTTGTAGTAAAACTGAATATAAAGTAGATAAAATAAAATATGACACTAATAATTCTATATATAAATATGAAAATAAAGATAATATGATTTATAAATCAATCAAAGATAATAATAAAATTAATCAATTAATCTTTAAAGATAATGTAAAGATAATAAGTGAATATAAAAATGAATTATATTATTATTTAGGAGAAAAATTTTATAAATATAAACCTAATAAAGGCAGTGAAGAGATATTTTATAATTATGAATTAAATTTCAATGATGATAATACAATGTTTGTATATCATAAATAAAGACTATTACTAGTCTTTTTTTTTATTAAGTGATATAATGTATACATAATAGGAGTTGGTTAAGTGTTAATTAAAAAACCTTATGCATTTTTGATAAAACATTTTAGGTTAATACACGGTGTATTACTCTTTTTTGCTGCATTCTTAGGTAAGAAAACACTTGATATTTATGATTTCTATAAAAGTTATGTAAATATGCATACATATGTTAAAACAGGTACATTAGCTAAAACATATGTTACTCCTTTAATGTATATAATTTGTATTTTATCATTATTGGTATGTTTAATAATTCTTTA
>JAEEGL012196946.1_pt1 | contig 51220 bp, 46 predicted proteins | sample 9134231 | NCBI WGS metagenome assembly JAEEGL01 (sample SAMN16246548, study PRJNA631951) | gut metagenome | biome: gut microbiome; feature: rumen; material: fiber-attached | host: Bos | place: Iran: Karaj | collected 2018-10
ATTACATGATAGATGACAACCAGCACTACTGTTATCCAACGAATATTATCCAAATATACCTTTCTCATGTTTCTACCACCTTTGCTAAATATTTTAACATTTTTCTCAATCATAAAAAAGTAAGCATCGCCTGTCTACCAAGCGAAGCTTACATGTAGTGCTGTATTTTGTTAAATTTGGTTGCGAACTCACAGTTTTCTCAGGAAATACATTTACATTGAATGTATCGAACAGATCCTCATCTTCTTGTTTATCATCAGGAAAGGGGCACTAGCTCTACATATATATATTAGGTTTGCTTAGTTCAAGTGTATCTCCATCCTTGGATATATGTAGAGCCTGTCATATCTTGCGTTAGTATTTATTCATTTATGACCCCCGGAGAATTCTCTCCGAGGGTCATAGTTTTTAAGCCTGAACAAATGCAGGTGTATCGGCAGGTGCATCAAGATATTTCTTGAGCTCATCATCAAGTTTAAGAAGTGTAATTGAGAATCCTTCCATATCAAGGGAAGTCATATAGTTTCCAACCATAGTCTTGTAAACCTTGATGTTTTTCTTGGAAAGCTCATCTGCAAGGTGCTTGTTGGCAACAAAGAGCTCCATAAGAGGTGTTCCACCCATTCCATTGACCATAACTGCTACTTCATCGCCGGAATTATAGATTCCTTCAGCCAGTATCTTATCAAGAAGTTTATCTACTATATCGTTAACGGGACTGATCTTCTCTCTGTTTACACCGGGCTCGCCGTGGATACCAATACCGATTTCTACTTCATCCTCTGCAAGATCAAAGCTGGGCTTTCCGGCAGCAGGAACTGTACATGCGTCAATGGCCATTCCCATTGAACGAACATTTGCTATAACCTTCTCAGCAACGCCCTTAACTGTAGCAAGATCTCCACCTGCTTCAGCACAAGCGCCTGCAAGCTTATGAACAAAAATTGTTCCGGCGATTCCCCTTCTACCTGTAGTCCATGTACTGTTTTCTACTGCTACGTCATCAGCTGTAATGACCTGATCAACTTCGATTCCCTCATCTCTGGCCATATCAGCAGCCATTTCGAAGTTCATAACATCTCCGGTATAGTTCTTGATAACAAGAAGAACGCCTTTTCCGCCGTTTGCCGCCTTAATAGCTTCAAATACCTGGTCGGGTGTTGGTGATGTAAATACAGCACCTGCAATAGCTCCATCAAGCATTCCCTTTCCAACGTATCCACCATGTGCAGGCTCATGTCCTGAACCACCACCGGATACAAGGGCAACCTTGCCATCAGAGCCGCCGGCTCTTACTACAACATCAAAACCATCAAGCCTTTTAAGATACTGAGGATAAGCAGCTATCATGCCATCCAGCATCTCGTCAACGATGTTGTCTACCCCATTGATTAGTTTCTTCATTTCCAGCCTCCTTATTTATGTTAGTTTATTTTTTTCACAGTCCGCGTTTGCTCAGCGGCTGCAATAACTTCTTCCAGTTTGCTTCCACAGGCAGCTGTTACAGCTGCGGCAATAGAACCTTCTACAATTGGAGCATCTGCAAGCTTTACATTGATATCTTCCCCGTCTAATAATTCTATTGCTGTTTCTGCACTCATGATTCCGCTGCCAAGGTCAGCTAAAATCACTACTCCATCACCTTTATCAGCTTCTTTAATAGCTTCTGAAATCTTTACCGCATCAGTACCTATGCTCTTATCTTCCATTCCACCTGCACATATGATACCTGTATGGGTAGGTGCTACCTGGTCAGTTAAGTCTTTTATTCCTTCTGCAATTTTATAGCTGTGAGAAACAATTACTATTCCAACCATATCATTCACCCCTTAAGAAAGTCTCTGATAGTTTCAAGTGTCATGGAAAGTGATGTAGCACCGGGATCCTGATGTCCTATGCTCCTTTCACCAAGATAACTTGCTCTTCCCTTTGTTGCTGCAATTGTCTTGGTAAACTCAACACCCTCATTAGCGGCAGCGCAGGCAGCATCAAGGCCCTCTACCCTGTCAGATCCCCCAGTTATTTTTTCAGAATATGCGTCATATGCAGGAATAAGTGAATCCAGCATTGTTTTTTCACCTTTTTCCGCTTTGCCCCTCTTCTGAATTCCTGCTATTGCAGCTTCCAGGGCAAGTTTAATATCTTCAGCTGATAAAGACTCTTTTCCCATAAGAACCTTACCGGCTTCCATATATGCAGTTCCATATAAAGGACCTGATGCACCGCCTACAGTTGACAGAAGTGTCATGCCTGTCTTTTTAAGACAAGCTCCAATATCCGGGTCTTCAGGAGAAACCTTCTCGATCACAGCTTGAAAGCCTCTGGCCATATTGACACCATGATCAGCATCTCCAATTTCTCTGTCCAAATCAGTCAAAAAATCTTTGTTTTCAATTATCTTTTCTCCAATAGCCTTCAGACAATCATAAACTTTAGTAGACATATGCAATTTGCCCTCCCAATTAAGTAAAATTTAGCCTTGCATAGTATATTATACCAAATAGTAATCATATTTCCATACATTATATGTTGTTATTTAACAAATTTTTGACTGAATTGTTTCAGTCTTTTGTAAATAATAGTTATATGCATAAAAAATAGCTCCTTACGTAAAGTAAGGAGCCAATATAACAAATTTATTTAGTTGCTTTATCTGAAACAATACTGCTAATGAGCTCATCCAATGAACCGCTATTATAGGAACTGCCATTCATATCAGCAAAGAAACTGATCTTTCCGGACTTATCATAGGATATTCCAAAGTTTGATATGTCATCATCTTCTCCGGTATTCTCATTTATCTTGCTGCTCATATCAGTAATGGTCTTCATAGCATCATCTATCTGCCCAAGAAGCTTATCCTTTGCATCCTTATCCTTAGGATCATCGGACGACAGCAGCTTCATCTCATCCTCTGATAGAATAATACTGTATTCAAGATCACCGCCGATTTGGGATAAGTCATCATCCGGACCAGCCACAAATACATCTGCATTGTCATATTTCTTCTGCAGAAGATCCACAACTTTTCCATACATCTCAACTTCAGGAGAAAGTTCAAATTTCACACTGTCTCCAAAGGGATTAAGGGAAGATGATGCCTCTTTCTTTTCTGATTTAGCCGGCCCACGAACATATTTGCCTATGGTGCCACTTCTTATATTAGCCGGTTCTTTGCTGCTAAATAGCTGATTAATATTGTTACCAATGCCGTTAGCCATAGCTTTTCCTCCTTGAAAATACTCGCAGAATCCATTCTGCGAACAGACTACTACTATTTGGCCTAAATATAACACATATTATTCTAATAAACGATTAAAAAAGCATAAATAATGCGCCTAAAAGAAATAAACTTCCAGATAACAGATTGTCATCTGAAAGTTTAAATCCAAAATAGTTTATATTCTTTTTTATTTTTGCTGCTCATAATCTTCGATATACTGAATAATGAACTTGACAGTACCGTCAATTCCAAGCTTGGATGAGTTAATACAAAGATCGTAGCTGTCGGCCCTGCCCCATTTTTTGGAGGAATAATAATTGTAGTAGCTCTGGCGCTGTTTATCCTTTTTGTTCATCATTTCTCTTGCCTGATCATCAGTCTTAACATCAGAAAAGCGCTCTTTGAGTCTGCGGATCTTGGCGTCTTCATCAGCATAGATAAAAAGATTAAGTACATTGTCATATTCAGAAAGGGCATAATCAGCACATCTTCCCACAATAACGCATGGTCCTTCATCCGCAATCTTTTTTATAGTATCAAATTGCGCAAGAAACACCTTGTGACTGATGGGCATATCCACAAAGCTGGATGCATTGTAGCCAAAAGAGTAAGTATCCATTACAAGATTGTATAAAAAAGAATTAGTAGGTCTCTCATCATGATTCTGGATCATTTCCTCACAGAATCCACTCTCCTTGGCAGCCCTGCTCAGAAGCTCTTTGTCATAGCATTTAATTCCAAAATGCTCAGCAACCAACTCACCTATTTCTCTGCCGCCTGATCCAAACTGTCTTCCTACTGTAATAATAGTATTCATAGGCAATGCTCCTTTATGTTTACTGATTATATTTTATACTATTTAAGAACCTCAATCAAATGGGAAAAGTATTTTGGAAGCGGTGCATCCACTTCTATGTATTCGTTGGTTACCGGATGAACAAAACCAAGTGTCTTGGCGTGCAGACACTGTCCACTGGTATTAAACTTGCTTTTCCTATTAGGGCCATAAACATCATCACCTAAAAGAGGATGTCCGATATGAGCCATATGGACACGGATCTGATGAGTTCTGCCAGTCTTTAACCTGCATTCAATATAAGTAAAGTTATCCTGTTCAAAGCGCTTTAAAACCTTATAATGAGTAAATGCATTCTTGCCTCCGCTACTGACTACAGCCATTTTCTTACGGTCATTTTGGCTCCGGCCAATAGGGGCATCTACATCCCCTTCGTCTTCCTTGATTATCCCATAGCATATTGCATGATAGACTCTGTTAATGGAATGCTCTTTAAGCTGCCGGGCAATAAACTGGTGAGCGACATCATTTTTACAGATTATAACAGAACCGGTGGTATCTTTATCAATTCTGTGAACTATCCCAGGTCTTAGCACGCCATTAATCCCAGAGAGATTATCCTTGCAATGAAACATCAAAGCATTAACCAACGTGCCCTCATAATGTCCGGCTGCAGGGTGAACAACCATATCCTTTGGTTTGTTAATTACTACCACATCATTATCTTCATATAGAATATCAAGTGGTATATCCTCAGGCTTGATTTCCGGAATTACAACAGGAGGTATATCCATATGGATCATATCGCCTTCTGCCACCTTAAGACTTGCCTTAACTCTTTTACCATTACAGGTAACATTATTCTCATCTATTATCTTTTGTATATAGGAACGTGAAAGAGAATCCATAAGCTCACTGATAAGCTTATCAATACGCATTCCCTCATATTCTTCAGTTACCGTAAAATCAAAAGCCTTATTTTCATCCATTACTTAAACTCTCTGAATTTCTTTTGCTGTTTAAAGCTAAGGAAGCTGAAATCATTCTCGTTATAATAAAACAGGAATAATATTACAAAAAAGAAAGTTGAAACTGTCACATAGATATCAGCCACATTAAAGATTGGGAAATTTATAATAACAAAATAAATGAAATCAACAACATAATCCTGTCTGATCCTGTCAATCATATTACCTGCAGCTCCGCTGGCGATAAGAACAAGAAGGATATGCATGACATTATATTTCTTATCATCAGGCATTCTGAAAAGAACATATGCAATAATAAATAAGATAAGCACAGCTACCAGTATGAAAAATACCTTCTGATTCTGAAGCATACCAAATGCAGCACCACTGTTTTTAAGGAAATTAAGCTCCAAAACACCATCAATTATTTTGATTGCAGGTTTATCCTGAAGGTATTCGCATGCAAGATATTTAGTAAACTGATCAAGTGCTACAAGAAGCACCACCATAATAACATCAACTATTAAAAAGATCTTTTTCTTTTTTGACATCTTATTCATAGCAAAAATTCCTTTTTATAAATATATCAATCATTATTCTCAATATAAATGATCTCATCAAGAGCTTTAGACATCTCATCTCTTGTTACTGTATCATCTGCAAAAGCCTTACCGATCTTCTTAAGAAGGACAAATTTTATCTTATCAGAATCAGCTTTTTTATCTGATCTGGTAAGATCTAAAACTGCTTCTTTATCAATGTCCTCGATAGAAATCGGAAGGTTAAAGGGAACAAACATATCCCTTATCTCGTAGTACTCTTCCATGGAAAGAAGGCCTCTTTTCCAGGAAATAAAAGCGGCTGCAATTGCCCCAAGGGCAACACATTCTCCGTGAAACATTTCAAAATTTTTATATTTTTCAATAGCATGGCCAATTGTATGACCAAAATTAAGGAGCATCCTGTCAGCTTTTTCTAAAGGATCCTTTTCAACTACAGCTCTTTTTATCTCACAGCTATGCATTACCATTTCAAGCACCGTATCAGGTTCTTTATCATTGATTTCATAAAGATTATCAATAAGCCAGGTATAGAAAGCCTCGTCCTTTATAAGGCCATGCTTCATGACCTCCGCAAATCCAGAAGCATATTGACGATCATCAAGGCTGTTCAATGTAGAAATGTTCATGAAAACAAGCTTTGGCATATAAAATGCGCCAACCATGTTCTTGACGCCACCAAGGTCAACGCCGGTCTTACCTCCAATGCTACTGTCAGTCTGGGACAAAAGAGTAGTTGGAATTTGAACAAAAGCAACACCCCTAAGGTAAGTTGCAGCTACAAATCCGCACATGTCTCCTACTACTCCGCCTCCAAGAGCAAGAAGCAGGTCATGTCTGTCAAAATGCCTTTCCATCAGAAAATCATATATTTTTCTGATTTCATCAAGGTTTTTGTGCTCTTCACCTGCCGGAATGGCATATGTGACAATACTGTCAAAGTCATCTGAAAGAGCCTTCTCCACTTCACCGACATATAGCTTTTCTACATTTGTATCCGTTATTATAGCTATTTTTCTACCCTTAAAGCCAAGCGCAATAATCTCATCCTTAAGCTTGTCAAAACTAAAGTCGAAAACTATATCGTAACAGGGTTTATTCATATAATTTACAGTAATTCTATTGTCCATTTTCATACCTCAATTCAATAAAAAAGCTGTTGACTGTAATTCTACACGTCAACAGCCTGTATTTTTAATCAATCTGATGCGGGCCCTCAGTTATTCCGCCACCAAAAGTTCCATTTAAAATATTCTGGAAATCACCTGAAATATCAACAGATGCAGGTGTGATTATAAATATGTATCTTGAAATCTTCTGAAGATTGCCTGAAATTGCAAAGCAGGAACCTGATGTAAAATCAATTATCCTCTGTGCAATATCCACATCAAGTCCTTCAAGATTGAGAACTACAGTGCGATTAGCAAGAAGTGTCTCCGTAATCTCTCTTGCATCCTCAACGGATGTGGGCTTAATAACACATACTTCCATGCCAGCTGTGGAAAGAGATTTCTTAGGCCTTGGAGCAACCTTAACAGGCTTTTTCTCTTCCTTGATCTCAATGCTTGGATCGTCCTTACCAATCGGGGTCTGATTATTGATTGATTCTACCTTGGAAGTAAAAGAAGAATCATCGGGTTCATCATAATAACCGTCATCCCCATTTAGCTGAATAGCTGTTAAAAATTTATCCACAAAACTCATATTATTTATAACTCCTCACAAAAAATATCCCAACAATCATCATAAATTTTATCGCAAAATACAACTGTATGTCAAATTTTTGTAACAATTTTTACTGTTAAAAAGCGGAAAAGAATAACAACAGTTAATTATTGACATCATCGTCATTATTTTCGGATACAGATTGATCTTCTGTTTCTGATTCAGAAATCTCATCTTCAGCTATCTGCTCCTCTTCAGATGGTTCATCATATGAAGCTTCAACATCTGTGGTGTCAATTGTGTCAATTGTATCAGTTGTATTGCTTAAATCCTGCTGAGCAGATTTTGCATTGGCATCAACAGTAGTTGAATCCAAAACAATATAATCATAAACATTAAGGCCGTAAATTGTATTGGATCTTACAATTGAATACTCTTCATTCTGGTAAAGGATACTGATCTGTCTGAAATCAGCGTAACCCTTATTGATATTGTAAACGCCAATAAGAGAATCAGTCTTGCTCACAGTATATCGCTGGTTGGAATCAGTTAATATCAGTATATCTCCGGATCTTAAAGTGTCCGTATCGAGATAGTATACAGTCTCTGTCTCGTTATAGATAGTTACATCTACAATCTCCGAAGTCTCTTTTCCCTGTTCATCATATTTAACACGAAGTACGCCATAGGAATTATCATTATTCTTAATAACATAATCCTTAGGAACCAGATAGAAATTCTTATTAACGATAGCTGAATTAGGTATCTTAAGCCCCGTTTCATCTTCGGTTATAAGTTCAATATTCAGGAAGCGGTCTCTACAGAAGGTGATCATAGAATTTGTAAAAGTCAGCTGCACAAAGCTCTCACCGTCAGTATTGGTATAAGCACTGACTTTGCCCCAGGATTCATCCTGATTTTTTATAAACCTTACCTTTACATATTCAAGATCAACAAGTTCCTGAACCTTCTCTTCATCATCTTCCCGAATGATAATGGACCACTCTTCGCTGCTGCATATCTTGTAAACCGGATCTCCAGCTTTAACAAGGGTATTATTGATAAGCTGTTTTTTTTCGTAAGCAGATTCATCAAAGACTGAAGAATTCATCTTTTCCAGGGTGAGATCCTCATATCCGTCAAGAGAATAGACAACAATGCCAGTATCAGGAGCATATTTATAATTGATAGACTGAAGAGTACCACTATTGGCATTAAGTGACTGGATATTGGCTAATACGGAATTATTAGATAATTTCTGGACCGTACCATCCAGACTCACCTTAAAATCATATACTGTATGGAAATTTAAAGGATCAAAGGAAGAATCAAAATTTACTATCTGGGTTCTGAGTTCCAAAAGATCTTCTTCGCTAAGGGAAACCTCTTCCGAACCCTGAGATTTAAGATAATCCAAAAGCTGTCCGGACTCATCCACAGTATATACAAGATTGCCTACAGCTACTCTCGCGCCCTCTGTCGCAAAGTAATTGATGTATCCGGCAGTATCGCTCTCTACAATCTTTTCATTTCTGACAGCTACAGCATCATAAATGTTGTTGGTAGAAAGAGCGCCTTCCATAACCTCATAACCGACAATATGATCCCTTCGAAAATATGTAATAACACTGATAATGATATAAATTGCCATTACAGCAAAAAACACCATTCCAATATTTATATTATTGATGTTTTTGGGATATTTGGTGACTTTAGGATTGTTCCCCTTTGCCATCTGACCGTAATCCTTAATATTTATTTTCAGAATATAAGCCGCGGGTCGCCGCGGCTTATAGAATAATCAATGTAATTAAAGTGAAATAACTACTTTAGATTTAACTGCTTCAGGAAGCTCTGACTCATCAAGTGAAAGACTGAGAACAAAGTCAACTCCAAACTTCTCACTGAGCTTTTCGAGTTTTTCAATAGTTGGTGCAATATCTTCACCCTCAAGGCAGGAGATCTTTAAGAAGCTATCAAAATACATTTGCTGGAGATCATGGTCCTGTGAAATAATACCACTTACAAATCCAATGAACTCATCAGGATTTGTAATACAAAAATCAGTTACTACAATTAAACGGATCTTGTTATTAAGTTCATACATGTGCTTGGTGTTCTTGTCAAGGAATACTACACTTCCAAGAACGTTCTTTACCTCGGTGTTAACCTTGTCTAAGAGGCATTTTGTCTTACCCTTTCCCTTTTTCCCAACAATTAACTGAACCATCGGCATACCCTCCTGCAAGTAGAAATTTTATAAAATAATTATAAGTTATTAGCAGTTAAAAGACAACCTCAACCTACAATTTCATTCAGTAATGCAGACATATCATCATATAGCATTCCGCTGTCTGTATCACGCATGATCACTGAAATATAAGGGTTTCCACTAACATCCCTTGCCAGTAGTATCAGGCAGTGTCCTGCTGCTGTTGTAGTTCCAGTCTTGCCACCAATTACCGTAACTCCCGTGGGCATCTGTTTGTCGCCACTAAGATATGCATTTGTATTAGCGACGGTAATTTCCTTAGAGTTACCCTTAGAATCCAGATAACTGGTGGAATACTCGGTCATATTGATGATCTCACTGAATGTATCGTATTCCATAGCAGCATTAAATATCAGATACATATCATAAGCAGTTACATAGTGCTCATCTGCTGTAAGTCCATGGGGATTCATAAAATGAGAATTGGTAGCCCCGATGCGCTTAGCTTCGGTATTCATCAGATCAACAAATGCATCTATGGAATCAGCAACATTGGAAGCTATAAGATTAGCTACATCATTTGCGGAATAGATCAAAAGAATACGCAGAGCCTGATCAAGGGTCATCCTGTCGCCTTCTTTTAAACTGATCTTCTGGGCTCCGCTCTCATCAACATATACGTCAGAGCCGGCAACCAGAACCTGATCAAGTGCCCCGTATTTTAGAGCCACATAAGCAGTCATTACTTTGGTGAGACTGGCAGGCTGAACCTGCATGTTTACATTTTTGGCATAGAGAGTTTCTTTTTTATGTAAATCAAACAATCCTGCACTTGCTTGCTCCGAAAGTGTCAATCCTGAATCTGTTATATCAGAATCCACAACACATAGATCAGAAGCAAATGTAGGATATATCTGATTATCTCTATTATCTGCCGGTGAAGAACTAATTGAATATTTTGAAGAATAAGATATTCCGGAACAACCGGTAATACTACAAGTCCCCAAAACTACTATAGCTAAAACAGAAAGTAGCTTACTTGTACATTTCACGCCACTCAAGATCTCCCCTGTCAAGTGATTTGATCAATAGCTCAGCTGATGCAAGATTGGTAGCAACAGGAATATTATGCATATCACAAAGAGTCATGACATTATTAATGTCAGGCTCATGTGATTTAACAGTAAGAGGATCTCTTAGGAAAATAACAAGGTCAATCTCGTTGTGCTCTATGGCCGCACCAAGCTGCTGGGATCCCCCAAGATGCCCTGCAAGATACTTGTGTACGGAAAGATTGGTAACCTCTTCTATTAACCTTCCTGTAGTACCTGTAGCATAAAGATCATTTTTACTAAGTATACCCCTATATGCTATACAGAAATTCTGCATAAGTTTCTTTTTTGCGTCATGTGCTATAAGTGCGATATTCATGTAACTTATACCCTCCCTGTAGTTTTATTTGCTGCTCTGTAATCTGACGTTAAGAACAAAGCCTATACCCGCATAAACACTTATGAGTGAAGTTAAGCCATAGCTCACAAAAGGAAGTGGAATACCTGTGTTAGGCATAACTCCTGTTGCAACTCCCATATTCAAAAAACCCTGAAACCCGATCCAAGCTCCTACACCTGCAGCTATGATCTCTCCAGCCTTGGTAGAAGCTCTTCTGGATATCATAAAACATCTTATGGCTATCAAAAGAATCAGCCCAATCACAAGACATGCTCCAACAAAACCAAACTCCTCGCCTATAACGGTAAAAATGAAGTCCGTCTGAGACTCAGAAATGAAACCACCATTGAGAACAGAACTGATTTCGTTGGTGTTATAGCCTTTTCCATATAGCTGGCCTGAACCGATGGCCATCATAGAATTAAGAGTCTGATACGCATCTGAATTGGCATAATCTTCAGGATGCAGCCAGGCAAGAATACGCCTTTGCTGGTAATCGTGCAAAATACTGCTATCGCCCTGGACCGCGTTATAGATTATGAACAAAGCTAGTGGAATGGCTGTTCCAAGAACAACTCCAACAATCTTCATATTGATGCCTGCCACAAAGAGCATTGAAGAAAAAATGATCATAACCATAATGCATGTAGACAGGTCCGGCTGAGATGCGATAAGCCCTAGCGGAACAACCAAAAATAACAGACAAATAAGGACAAAACCTAGGCTTTTAACCTTGTCCTTATATTTCATAATAAACTGCGCATAAAATAAAATCAATAATATTTTGGCCGTCTCTGAAGGCTGGAAAGTGATGCCAAAAAGGTTGATCCATCTCTGAGCTCCGTTGGTACTACTGCCAAGAGGAGAAAGTACAAGTCCCAGAAGAACCAGATTGGCAAGATATGCCAATATATACAGCCTGGTAAACCACAGGTAATCCAATAAAGATATGAAAACCATGGCTATTATACCGCCAACCATACCGGCTATCTGCTTGTTTCTGGATGAAGGATCCGCAGAGCTTATGGCCATTATTCCGATTGTAGTTAATGCGATCACCATTATGACAAGCATAAAATCATAATCAATGATCCTGTATTTTTTAATATAATTCATAGGATTCCTTAGTCTGCATTGGTTGCTCCATCCTGAAGAGTCTGAGCTGTCCCGGATATGATATCTTCTTCATCCCTAAGCTCAAAGTAATAAGAAAGGGCTTCCTTAGTGATCTGAGCAGCATAGCTCGATGTATAACCATATGCAATACGTGTTGCTATTGCAATCTCCGGCTTTTCATAAGGTGCATAGCATACAAACAGTGAATGGTTAGGTCTGTTGGAAGATTCCTGCGCGGTACCGGTCTTTCCTGCCACAGTAACTCCAAGATTGGAGTAGTATGCCTTGTCCTGAACAACCTGTCTCATTCCTGTATGAATTGCATTCCAATAGGAATTAGACATATCTATTGTATTTCTGACTTCAGCGCTATAATCTTCCAGTAGATTTCCGTTTGAATCTGTGGTCTTATCAATGAGTGTAAGCTTGTAGCAGGTTCCATTATTGGCTACAGTTGTTACATATCTTGCAAGCCCCACTGTAGTATAGGAATGAGTACCCTGACCAATAGCAGATCTTACCGCGTCCTGATCTGAAACCTGAGGCTCAGACTCGGCTATTTCAATACCCGATTTTTCAGAAAGGCCATACATATCAGCATAAGTAGCAAGCTTTTGAAGACCAGTATCCGGTGAGTAGTTATTTCCCACAAGCCCTAATCTGTAACCTACTTCATAGAAAAATACGTTGCAGGAATTCCTTATTCCTCCGGTAACATTAAGGCCACCATGGCCACGGGGATGTATCCAGCATTTAGGGGCAGGATTTAACTTATCAAATTGTCCTCCGCAATAGATAACCGAATCAGTTGTTATTACGCCTTCCATAAGACCTGCTGTTGAAGAAACCATCTTAAAGGTGGATCCGGGAGCAGTCTTCTGCTGGGTGGCATAATTATATAAGGGATTTGAATTGTCACTTCTAAGCTTTGCGTAATAAGCTGCATCTACACCGTTGGCCATAAGGTTGTTGTCATAACCCGGATATGAAACCAGAGCAAGCACATCGCCTGTATTAACATCTGTAACTACCATTGAGCCGGTACATGGATCAAGAGCAAGCTGTGCCGGAGTTATATCCAGATTGGAAATCCTGTTTACCATAAAGGCGTATGCGCTTTCTCCGCCTCTCTCCCACAGGGATAACTCCTCAGGATCCACTTTAATGGCATCCTGCTCAAGAAGTGCATTGCAGACCTGTGTCCCTGAAATGTATCCATCAAGAAGAAGATATTTATAAAGCCTTGTCTGGAAATCATAATCATAAGATAAAGAATCATATATATACTCAACTATCTGATTAAAGATTTCCTCTGAATCTGCGTACTGATTGTCAATATTTAGCTTTGAAACATCAACCCAGTTAACCGCAATAGTGTACTTTAAATACTCGGCAAGGGAAATTGTCTCATCCTTGGTCCATGCAACATACATGGAATCCTCTCTGTCAACCAAAGAAGAATCTATGATCCCATCAGAATACAGCATTGCTGCAATATGGCTCATGTACCACTGATATTCCTTGGAAAGATTCTCATATGGAGTCTTTTTATCTGTAAGCTCGAGCTTAAGTTCCTGAAGCACGCTCTCATTCTTACCTACAAACTGCTCATATATAGCTTTTTCATTATCCTTGGCATCGTTTGCGCTAAAATGGTTTATGTTCAAAACGTCATTGTCAAAAATGGCGTAATAGACATCATAAATAGGAATTACGATATTACTTGAGCTTGATGTTGATGTAAAAGTATAGGATTTGACGTTCTGTATCTTGGAAACAAGAATTCCTGCAAGTGACTGCTCGATAATGTTGTAGCATGCCTCAGTCAGTTCTTTATCTATTGTAAGATAAACATCATTACCGGCCACAGAGTCAACGTAATTGCTGGTCTCAATAACCTGACCGGTGTTATCGACATATACAGTCTCAGAACCTTTGGTACCCTGCAGAACACTTTCCATGGACTGCTCAATGCCGGATTTACCAACTGTATCATTTAAACCATAGCTTGAATTCTGTAGTTGCAGCTCAGTAAGCTCATCCTCCGATATTTTACCTGTATATCCAAGAAGCTGAGAAAAATACTTGGAATCAACGTATTTTCTTGCTGTGCTTTCTTCTATTGAAACACCTTCAAGAACATCTGAATTTTCCATGACATCAGCAACAGTCTGATCACTGACATCAGAAGCAACTGTTGTATCAATGTACTTCTGATAGCTGTTCTGATTCATGTTATAACGGATGTTCAGTATCTTAAGAGCTCTGTCCTTGGTATATCCCTTTCCCGGAACAAATGTCGAAGAATCATCAGGATCCTCATAGTCTCCAATCCTGAAGGATCTGCACATATCTTCAACAACCTCATCAGCTGTTTTGGTTTTTTCTTCGTATTTGAGGTCATTAACAGAACTGTGACCGTAGACATCTGCCAGAAACCTCAAAAGAGAATTACCCTCAACAGTAAACTCATAAGTTCTGTTTTCACCAAGGATTATATTGAAATCCTGGTCAACACTGTCCCCATTTTCCTCAATGATATCAATAAGGGTATTGAGGGTGTTATTGATGGCCTTACTCTTTCCGGAGCCTGATTTGTAAACATCTTCAATGGTTACGGAATTAGCCAGCTCATTATAAGCAAGAAGATTACCGTTTCTGTCATAGATATTGCCTCTTGCCGCCGCGATGGTCTTCTCTTTTTTGATCTTTAGCTTAAAGGCATCAAGATATACCTCGCCATTAATTACCTGCAGATAAAAGAGCCTGTAAACAAGAATACAGGATAGCGCAATAAGGACAGCACAAAGAAGAACTGCTCTTGATGTTATGAACTTTTTCAATTCTTCTTTAAAACTATCAAACAAATTTCTTCGCGTTCCTTTCTTCTCTCTCATCTATGGAATTATTTATGGACAGGATAAGAGGATAATAAAAGATTGCAACCAAAGCAGTATACACTATCTCAGGAATAATAATATTAGTCATGTAATAGCTGATGTTGAATTTTGTCCTGAAAAGAAACATGAGGACATAGCACACAAAACCAAAAACAAGATCTGATATGATGATCAGAAGAATGGGAATAGCAAGATTCTGCGTAAAGAACACATCGTGAAGCTTACCGACTATAAATCCAATATACATATATATCAGAGCAAAAAAGCCTATATATGTCCCAAAGAAAATATCAACCAAAAGCCCGCAGAAAAAGCCGGTAATCAAACCACTTCTGTCTCCTTTTATAAATGCAGTGGAAGCTGTAAAGATCAAAAGCAAATTTGGAGTAACTCCGCCAAAATCAATTACACGAAACACTGTTGTCTGTAAAATAAAGGACAGAATGACAAATATGAAATTAAATAAAAGCCTTCTAAAATTCATATTCTATGATTCCTGGTCATTTCGCTTTCTTTTTAAGATCCAACAATACAAGTACTTCATTCATATGCTCAAAATCTACTGCAGGTGTGATCTTTCCGGACTTGGTAAGGTTATTTGAATCGTCATCAATGGTAGAAATATATCCAATAAGAATGCCCGGAAGATACTTGTCACTGATATTTGAAGTAACGATCTTGTCACCGATACTAACCTTGTCAGCTTCATCAACAAGCTTGGAAAAAGTGATATATCCCTGTCTGTACTGTTCAAGGTCTCCGCTTACAATGAGGTTATCGGAAGAAGAAAGAACCATTCCGCTTACTGATGCATTGTCAGCAATAATAGACTGAACCTTGGCCCAGTCAGGTCCCACATCAATGATCCTGCCCACAAGGCCGCCATCCGCTATGACATTCATATCTATCATGATCCCGTCATCAGAACCCTTATCAATAACAAAGGCATGATACCAGTTGCCTGCATCCTTGGCGATTATCCTGGCTCCTGTCTTTTGATAATCCGCATACATAGCATCAAGTTCATACAGGTTCCTAAGCTCAGTAAGTTCGTACTTTTCCTGTTCGAGATTGGTATTTTCTATAGTGAGTTCATCTATCTGAGCCTTTAGCCTCTCATTTTCATCAAGAAGTCGTGTGATAGATGACAATTTATCAGTGGTATCCTGCAAAAAAGTCCCCACAGTTGTTATACCCTTTTGAAAGGGCACAACAAAAACACCAGCAAAGGAATTGAGTGGTCCAGTGAATAAGCTGGTGTTAAAGGTTATGATTATTGCACCTATACATACAAAAGTTAAAATAAAGAGGAGATATTTACTTGGAAGCGTAAATCCTTCTCCTCTTCTCTTTATAACAGGACTCATTTACTTGTCCTCTTCAATACCATATGCGAGAGCCTTATACTGATCTTCCCTGATTATCTTTGCAAGTCCCATAGCAACAGAACCAACAGGATTTTCTGCAATATTAACATTAAGTCCTACGCCGTTAGAAAGACGCTGGGCAAGATGGCAGACCTGAGAAGCGCCGCCTGTAAGGTAAAGGCCGTGCTTGAAGATATCTGCAGCAAGCTCCGGAGGAGTCTTCTCAAGAGCGGTCTTGATGTTATCAAGAATAGCATCAAAGTTCTCAAGAAGTGACTGATTGATAAGATCTGTAGGGATTTTTCTCTCTACAGGAAGTCCTGTAACAATATCTCTTCCGTAAACAACTGCATCCTTGCCTTCTTTTTCAAGGTCCTTAAGAGAGATCTTAACATTTTCAGATGTCTTTTCGCCGATAAGAAGTCCATATTCCTTACGGATAACATTTCTGATAGACTCATCAAACTTCTTGCCGCCAACCTTTATGAGCTTACTTACTACGATACCTCGAAGGGAAAGGATTGAGATCTCAGTTGTGTCATATCCAACGTTAACAACAAGTACGCCCTGAGAGTTCATAACATCAACATTCATACCAAGGCCATCTGCCAAAGGCTTTTTAACCATCATGATCTTCTTAGCCTTGATACCGGCATCGTTGATAAGATCGTGGAAAGCTCTTCTCTCAACCTCTGTAACATCCTTGGGAACAGCGATGTATACTTCACAAGGCTTAACATTGCCCTTCATCTGATCAGTCACAAAGAGCTTTACAAGGGTTTCCATATGCTCAATGTCAGCAATAACGCCGCTGTTTAATGGATAAGAAATCTTAATCTTATCCGGAGCTTTCTCATACATCTCATAAGCAGAATTGCCATAAGCAAAGATGTTAGTCTTGTTCTCAATGGCGATCATATTTTTTTCAACGGTAAGAGAATCCTCATCCCTGTTATAAATCTTGATATTGCTGGTTCCAAGATCGATTCCAAATATATTAGCCAAAACAGCCTCCTTAAATATTTCTCAAAAAGAGAATATAATTAACCATAATCAATTTATTGTAGCACAACAAGCCCTTTATCCACAAGACTTTGAAGTGTCTTTAATATGCCAAGCTTGGCATGTGGCCATGTAAGTCCACCCTGGAAGAACACACTGTAGGGCTCTTTTATTGGTCCATCTGCGGAAAGCTCAATGGATGAGCCGGAAACAAAGGCTCCTGCAGCCATGATAACCTGTGCATCATATCCCGGCATATCCCAGGGCTCAGGGGTTACAAAGCTGTCTACAGGTGCAGCTGCCTGGACTCCCTCACAAAACGCAATAACTCCCTCAGGTTTTCCAAAGGTAACGGCCTGAATAATGTCAAAACGCTCTTCACTTCCGTTTGGAATAACAGAAAATCCCAGCCTTTCATAAATATTAGCGGCAAATATAGCTCCCTTAAGGGCTGATGCCGTTACAGTAGGCGCAAGGAAAAATCCCTGATAAAACTGAGGCAGAATCCCAAGTGAAGCGCCAACCTCTTTTCCAAGTCCGGGAGAAGTAAGCCTATATGCAGCATTTTCAACACATTCACTCTTTCCTGCAATATATCCGCCTATTGGTGCAAGGCCGCCCCCGGGGTTTTTAATAAGAGAACCCACAACCATATCAGCGCCAACATCCGTAGGCTCGATTCTCTGAACAAATTCGCCATAGCAGTTATCTACCATACAGATAACATCAGGCCTTAAATCCTTGATAAATCTAATAAGCTCGCCGATTCTTTCCACAGAAAAAGTGGGTCTTGTCTGGTATCCCTTTGACCTTTGTATAGTAGCAAGCTTTATCTTATCATCAGACAGAAGCATCTCTTTTATACTGTCATAGTTAAAGTTTCCATCTGCAAGAAGATCTGTCTGTTTATATCCAATTCCGTATTCTTTAAGTGATCCCTTGGAATCTCTGATACCTATAACTTCTTCAAGGGTGTCATAGGGCTTTCCTGCCGGTGAAAAAAGAACGTCCCCGGGGCGAAGGTTACTCATAAGAGCCAGTGCCAGAGCATGTGTTCCACAGGTTATCTGAGGTCTTACAAGTGCATCTTCAGTATGAAAAACAGATGCATATACCTTTTCCAGTGTTTCTCTTCCAAGGTCGTTGTAGCCATATCCTGTAGTTCCAAGAAGGCAGGCTTCAGACACCTTGTTGTCCTGCATTGCCTTTAAGACCTTGAGCTGATTGTACTCAGCAGTCTCGTCAATTAAAGTAAATCTGTCCTTTAAGCCTTTAAGAATCTCTTCTCCAAAGTCAAATACCTCTTTTGAAATTCCAAGTTCTTCGTAAATCTTACTTTCCATAAATCCTTAACATCTCTTTCATTATAAGTTCATCATCGTGACCAAATTGGTTTTTATCTATCCAGGAAACATCACGTTCCCTCTTAAACCAGGTGAGCTGCCTCTTGGCAAAATGCCGTGTATTTCTTTTAATAAGATACACCGCCCTGTCAAGGTCATACTCTCCTTCGAGATATCCAATCATCTCCCGGTAGCCAAGGCCCTGCATGGACGTGGCATCTCGTGGAATATTCATATCCAGGAGCTTTTTTACTTCCCCTTCAAGACCATCTTCTATCATCTGATCAACTCTTTTTTCAATCCTTGAATAAAGAGTTTCTCTCTTATCTGTCAGAACAAAATAGGAAAAATCATATGCTGACTCCCGCTTTCTCTGCTCAAGATTGTGCTCTGATATGGGCCGTCCTGTTTTCTTATAATATTCAAGGGCCCTTATTACTCTTTTTGAATTATTGGCATGAATGATCTCACATGAGGCAGGATCAACCTTTCTAAGCTCCTCAAAAATACCATCGGGACCTTCTTTTTTTACCCTTTCTTCAAGTTCATTCCTGTATGTCTGATCTTCGTCAGTCTCTGTAAAATCGATATCATACAAAACTGCCTGAATATAGAAGCCGGTTCCGCCAACAATAACAGGAACGTACCCTCTTGAAGCAATATCAGCAATAGCCTCTTTTGCCATCTTCTGAAATACAAAGACATTAAAATCTTCATGGGGATCCAAAAAGTCAATAAGATGGTGTCTTACACCTCCCATTTTTTCAGGGCTTATCTTGTCAGTGCCAATGTCCATGTATTTGTACACCTGCATAGAATCAGCGGAGATTATCTCTCCGCCAATCTTTTTAGCAAGTTCAATTGAAAGTTTGCTCTTACCTACTGCTGTAGGTCCGGTGAGCACGATAAGCTTTTGTTTATCCATTATTCAACAACTCTCTTAAACTTCTTATCAATCTCATACTTGGTCATGGATATGATGGTTGGTCTGCCATGGGGACAGTTATACGGATTATCCAGGGTAAGGAGCTCATCCAAAAGAGCTTCCATCTCCATAACACTCATCCTGGTATTGCCTTTGACTGATGCCTTGCAGGCCATAGTGGCGATCTTGTAGTTGATCACATCCGGTGTCCTGTCAAGACTTGTCTCATGGGACAGCTCATCCAGGATCTGGATGAACATCTCTTTTTCGTTTTCACAGCCAAAGAGATCCACAGGAATAGCTCTCATAGCATATTCTCTTCCACCAAAAAATTCAATATTAAATCCAAGCTTTTCAAAATATTGCCTGTAGCTTAAGAAAAGCTCCTCTTCAGCACTAGTAAGGGCTACGATAACAGGTGGATTGACCATCTGGGAGAGCATCTCCCCGGATTTAAATCTCTTTATCATACGCTCGTAGTTGACCTTCTCATGGGCTGCATGCTGGTCAACAAGAAGCATCTTGTCCTTATATGCAATGATCCAGTATGTACCAAAGAGCTGTCCAAGTATTTCATATTCCCTGACATTGTCTTTAGTAAGAACTCTGTCCTCAAACAGATCCATCTGGACAGGCTTTTTTTCCACAACAATGGCATTCTCAGATTTTATGATAGGTGAAGGATTCTCGTTCTTTTCGGCCACAGAACCATCTGAATCCCCAAAAATCCTTGTCCATACAGCAGATTTGTTGCTGTCCTCAATCTTGATAGGCTCAGATTTTACGCCTCTTGCATAGATGGGAGTATCCTTACTTATCTTGTGCTCTTCAAATCTGAGTTTTTCAAAGGGCTCCGGAGCCTGCTCTTTAGGCGCACTCTTATGTTCCGGCTTTGGTTCCGTCTTTGCTGCTTCGGAATCAGATAAGTTATTCTCGGATATAGACTCTTCTTTGGCAGCCTCAGCCGCATCGTCTTTTTCAGATAAAAGAGCATCCGGGATCATCTCATGTCCAGATAAAACGTTTTCCACATTGGACCTGATGAACTCGTAGAGCTGTGGCTGATTATTGAAGCGAACCTCCATCTTGGCAGGGTGTACGTTAACATCAACGCAGGCCGGGTCAATACGCAGGTGAAGCACAGCAAATGGGAATTTGTGCATCATAAGATATTGCTTGTAGCCCTCTTCAAGAGCCTTGCTCATTACTTTGTCCTTAATGTATCTGCCGTTGACAAAAAAGATCTCGAAATTCCTGTTGGATCTGTTAAGAATCGGAAGGCCAAGATATCCCTCAAGAGTCATCCCATTCTCCGAAACGTTTATAGGAAGTAAGCTTACAGAAACGTCTCTTCCATAGATCCTGTATATTATCTCTTTTAAATCACCATTTCCGGATGTTGAAAACTTGTCGTCTTTGTTGTTGATAAAGTGAAAAGAAATCGTAGGGTTATCAAGAGCCATATGTTCCATGACATCACCGATATAGCTGGCTTCTGTCTGAGCAGTCTTAAGAAATTTCTTCCTGGCAGGAGTATTAAAAAACAAATTCCGGACTATGAGTGTTGTTCCTTCAGGAGCTCCGATATCCTCAAAAGCAGCCTCTTCACCACCGTTAATGCAATACCTTGTTCCAACAAGCTCATCCTTTGTTTTGGTGATAAGATCAACCTGAGCCACTGAGGAAATACTTGAAAGAGCTTCTCCCCTAAATCCCAGAGAATGAATAGAATAAAGATCGTCAATGCAGGTCAGCTTACTTGTTGCATGTCGTTTAAACGCCTTACGGATCTGACTCTTTTCGATTCCTGAGCCATTGTCTGTGACTCTTATCATGTCAATACCGCCGCCTTTAATTTCAACTGTAACAGCACTTGCTCCGCTGTCTATGGCATTTTCCACCAGCTCTTTAACCACGCTGGCGGGGCGTTCTACTACTTCTCCGGCAGCTATCTGATCTATTGTATTCTTATCAAGTTCATTGATAATGGCCATCAGCTTTTCCACCTGTTCTTAAGATCACTCTGGAGCTTGTAAAGAGTATTCAAAGCATCCATTGGCGTAAGTGTCGTGATATCTATCTCTTGAAGACGCTTTAGTACATCCTCATCCTTAACGGTATCAAATAGGGACATCTGGTCTATATCCACATCATCATAATGTGTCACTTTGACTTTCTTATCAGACTTGTTTTCTTTTGCAATAGCCTGGACCTTATCTGTTATGTCGTTATCGGTAAGTTCGGTTACGATCTCTTTTGCTCTGTCTATAACCATGTCCGGAACTCCGGCAAGCTTGGCTACCTGGATACCATAGCTCTTGTCAGCTCCACCCTTGATGATCTTTCGTAAAAAGACAATGTCATCGCCGTTTTCTTTTACAGCGATGCAATAGTTGTTGACGTTGTCCATTTTGCCTTCAAGTTCAGTAAGTTCATGGTAGTGAGTTGCAAAAAGCGTTTTGGCTCCAAGGATCTTGCGGTTAGAAATGTGCTCTGTAACAGCCCAGGCAATTGCAAGACCGTCATAGGTAGATGTTCCCCTGCCTATTTCATCCAGGATAAGAAGTGAGTTCGGAGTGGCATTTCTAAGTATGTTGGCAACCTCATTCATCTCAACCATAAAGGTTGACTGGCCACTTCCAAGATCATCTGATGCCCCGACTCTTGTAAATATCCTGTCAACAACGCACATATCAGCGCTCTCGCAGGGAACAAATGCTCCGATCTGGAACATCAAAGATATCAGCGCTGTCTGTCTCATATAGGTGGATTTACCGGCCATATTAGGGCCCGTGATAATGGAAATGCAGTGCTTTTTATTGTCCAGATATGTGTCATTTGCAATGAACATATCAGCTGTATCAAGCATTTTTTCAACTACAGGGTGGCGACCGTTCTTGATCTTTATTATGCCCTTTTCATTGATGGTAGGCTTTACATAATGATTGCGCTCAGCAACATATGCAAGTGACGCATACACATCAAGCAGTGCCAGAGCCTTGGCCGTAGCCTGTATCCTGTCAATTTCAAGGGCAATGGAATCCCTTATCTTGCAGAACATTTCATACTCAAGGTTATTGAGCTTGTCCTGGGCGTTTAAAATAGTATCCTCAAGTTCCTTAAGTTTGGGAGTTGTATATCTCTCACAGTTAGTAAGAGTCTGCTTTCTTATAAAGTACTCAGGAACCTTGTCTTTAAAGGAATTGGTAACCTCAAAGGAGTAACCAAATACATTGCTGTACTTGATGCGGAGGTTCTTTATTCCTGTCTTTTCCTTCTCTTCCTCTTCCATTCCGGCAAGCCACTGTTTGCCATTGGTGCCGGCTTCTCTGAAGTGGTCGATATCCTTATCAAAGCCATCTTTGATGATGCCGCTCTCCTTGATTGTTAGAGGAGGTTCTTCAACGATTGCCTGATCGATCAGGTCATATATATCTGTTAAAGGATCAAGGTTTTCTGAAATCTGCTCAATCCCGGCAACTCCCTGTATATCCAGAAGTGCCGTGATTACAGCAGGGATCATCTTTATAGAATTTCTGAAAGCCAGAAGGTCCCTTGGATTAGCAGTTTTAAATACAATCTTGGACATGAGTCTTTCAAGGTCGTATACAGGCCCAAGGTACTCTCGAATCTCTTCTCTGGTAACCACTTCCTTGACCAGAGATTCAACAGCATTCTGCCTTAAAACTATCTCATCTTTATCGATAAGCGGCTGCTCAATAAAGCTTCTAAGAAGTCTTGCTCCCATGGCAGTCTTGGTCTTATCAAGGACCCAGAGAAGGGTTCCTCTTTTTTGCTTGTCCCTCATTGTCTCAACAAGCTCAAGATTCTTTCTTGTTGAGCTGTCAAGGAGCATATACTTGCTGGTAAGGTACGGATAGACGTGAGTAATATTGCTGATCTCTGACTTCTGCATGTCATAGAGATACTGCAAAAGAGCTCCTGAAGCCACTACTCCGTTAGGAAAATCATCAATGCCAAGTCCTATAAGTGATGAAACCTTAAAGTGCCTCATAAGAAGCTTCTTGCACTGATCCTCATCAAAATAGTGAGAATCCAACGGATTGATAAAAATCTGGAGCCTGTTTTTTATCTCGTCCATATCTGCGCCTGAAAACTCAAAGGCATTGTTACAGATAAGCTCAGTAGGTGAATACTTGCCCATTTCATCCATAACAGCGCGAAGAGTGTCTACCTCAGTGAGATAAAAATCCCCTGTAGTCACATCAGCAACTGAAATTCCAATGGAATCCGGAGAATAAAAGATACACATGAGATAGTTGTTCTTGGTCTCCTCCAGAGACTGCATGTTAAGGTTAGTTCCTGGAGTTACAATCCTTGTGACATCTCTTTTCACTATTCCCTTAGCAAGCTTTGGGTCCTCAAGCTGTTCGCATATAGCAACCTTATACCCCCTTGAAACAAGCTTGTTTAAATAGCTTTCCACAGCATGAAAAGGAACGCCGCACATGGGCGCTCTCTCCTCAAGGCCGCAGGCCTTACCTGTCAGTGTCAGTTCAAGTTCTTTTGATGCAACAAGAGCATCATCAAAAAATATTTCGTAAAAGTCACCTAATCTGTAAAACAGTATGCAATCCTTGTACTCCCTCTTGGTATGGATGTAGTGCTGCATCATAGGTGACACTTTTTCTATATCTACTTCATCGATCAACGTGGTATTTCCCACGGCAATGTTCCCCTGTTCTAAATTATTCTTAACTTAAGAAAGTTCCCCAACGTAATAAAATCCATGGCACTCAAGGAGTTTAATATCAACAATCTCTCCGATAAGATCTTTGCTGCCAGGAAAATGTACAAGAGTGTTGTTCGACAGTCTGCCTGTCAAAAGAGTCTCATCATGGTCATTTACGCTCTCCACAAGAGCAGAAAGTGTCTGTCCCTGAAGCTTTGCAGTCTGCTTTTGTGCCTCATCCTGAACGACCTTAAGAAGTCTGTCAAAGTTCTCCTTTACCAGTTCCTCCGGAACCTGATCTTCAAAGCCAGCTGCCGGAGTTCCTGTTCTCTTTGAATAGATGAAAGTAAAGGCGTTATTAAACTCGGCCTTCTTAACAACATCTATTGTGTCATCAAGTGCCTCTTTTGTTTCCCCGGGAAATCCCACAATAATATCTGTTGTAATAGCAACATCGGGAAGTTTTGTCTTTATTTTATTAACAAGAGCAAGATAATCATCCTTGGTGTACTTTCTGTTCATACGCCTAAGGATGTCGGTGTTTCCTGACTGTAGAGGCAGGTGAATGTGCCTTGCAATCTTTTCGTTTCTGCCAATAACTTCTAAAAGCTCATCTGAGAAATCCTTTGGATGAGGAGTCATGAACCTAACTCTCTCAATGCCATCAATCTGGCATACCATCTCAAGAAGCTGAGCAAAAGAAATCTTACCGGGATCATCATCCTTAAAATCAAGGCCATAGGAATTAACATTCTGGCCAAGAAGCATAACTTCCTTAACGCCGTCTGCAGCAAGCTTTTCGCACTCCCTGATAATGTCCTTTGGAGCGCGTGACCTCTCTCTTCCGCGAACATAAGGAACTATGCAGTACGTGCAGAAGTTATTGCAGCCAAACATAATATTGACCCCTGATTTGAAGGGGTACTTTCTAAACACTGGAAGGTCCTCTACAATCTTGTCTGTCTCCTTCCAGATATCAATTATCATTCTGTCTGAGGAAAGAACTGTATCAAGAAGCTCTGCAAATTTGTAGATATTGTGAGTTCCAAAAATCAGATCAACAAAGCGGTAGCTCTTCTGGATCTTCTCAACTGCGCTCTGCTCCTGCATGAGACATCCGCAGATAGCAATCTTCATATGGGGATTGTTTTTTTTGTGATTACTGCACTGGCCAAGTCTTCCGTAAACTCTCTGATCCGCATTGTCCCTTACGGTACAGGTGTTGTAGATTACAAAATCCGCATCCTCTGTTTCTACTTCTTCATAGCCTGCAAGCTTGAGTGTGGCGAGAAGCTTTTCGGAATCTCTTGCATTCATCTGGCATCCAAAGGTCACAACGCAGGCTGTGGGCTTTCTGCCAAGCTCTTTTTCCAAGGCAGATACTTTTTCCTTTGCCTTCTCGATAAACTCAAGCTGACGAAGGCTCTCGGCATCGGTTACTTCATTTTTGTTGCTGTTTAATACATTAATACTCATTACTTACTCTTTCTAAATCAAATATCAAAATCTTTATAAACACTTACTAGTCCAAGGATGATATCAACAACCTTTTTCATCTCATTAACTGACGCATACTCATACTTGCCGTGGTAGTTATAACCACCTGTGCAAAGGTTTGGACATGGAAGTCCCTTATAGGAAAGCATTGCACCGTCCGTACCACCTCTGATAGGTACATCGATAGGATCGATACCCAGAGAGGTCATGACTTTTTTGGCGTTATCCACAAGATGAATATGAGGGCGAATCTTCTCTATCATATTGTAGTACTGATCTCTGATAGATACCTCTACTGTTCCCTCTCCGTATTTTTGGTTAAGGAAGTCAGCTGCCGCCTTGAACAGTTCTTTTTTCTCATTGAAAAGAGCTTCATCATGATCTCTTATGATGTAAGAGGCTGCAGCAGATTCTGTAGAACCATTGACTTCGGACAAATGAAAAAATCCCTCTCTCTTTTCTGTGTACATAGGATTCTGGAACACAGGAAGAAGCGAATGGAATTCATAGCATATGAGTGATGCGTTGACCATCTTATTCTTTGCATCACCGGGATGAACGGATCTGCCGTTTACTTTGATCTTGCCTTCAGCTGCATTGAAGTTCTCATACTCAAGTTCTCCAAGCTTTCCGCCGTCAATTGTATAGGCATAATCAGCTCCGAATCTGTCTAAATCAAAGTAATCCGTTCCGCCGCCTATCTCCTCATCAGGAGTAAATGCTATCATCACCGGACCATGCTGGATAGACGGATCCGTAAGAAGTGTCTCGGCCATTGCCATTATCTCAGCAACACCGGCCTTGTCATCAGCACCCAGGAGTGTTGTTCCGTCGGTAACGATAAGATCTTCTCCAACATGATTCTTGAGCTCGGGAAAGCTCTTTGGAGAAAGGACAACTTTTCCATCACTGCTAAGGGTGATATCCTTTCCATCATAGTTTTCAACGATCCTTGGCTTAACATCCTTGCCACTAACCTCGTCGGAGGTATCCATATGCGCGATAAAACCGATCTTAGGAGCGTTCTCAAATCCTGAAGTTGCTGGGATTTTGCCATAAACATAGCAGTGATCCTGATCATAATACAGATCACTTACACCAATCTCCTTCATCTCTTTAAAAAGGAGTTTTGCCAGGTCATGCTGCTTCATTGTGGAAGGAGATGTTCCTGTTGTGTCATCTGACTGGGTGTCGATCTTAACATATCTTAAAAATTTTTCTATTACATCTATATTGCTCATTTAGTCTTCCTTTTAGTTGTTTTTTTCTTGATAAAAGAGCTGTCTTTTTCACTGATATATATCCTTACGGATCTGTCTGCCATAAGCTCTGTGAAGGCAGAAGGACTATCCGCCTCATATTTTTTAAGGCTACCACTTTTAGCCTTGGTCTTTGGCTTTTCTATCTTGAGGCCTCTCTCATCCGTATCCGAAACGATCTTCCACTTATAACCCTCAGGGAGCTTGGGAAGAGCCAGTTCCTGATTGGTCCAGTTCATGTTAAAGGAAACATAAACAAAGGGCTCATCCTTTTCATAAAGGCCACAGAAAAGCATACCAAGCATATGTGAATGTCCGGAAAGATCAGGTCTCCACGCTTCTCTACCATGACATGAAAGATCGGGATATCCACAGGAAATATGATCCATAAGCTTAAATGGCTCTTTTTCATGTAGTATCCTGTACTTGAAGCGAAGGGATGAAAGGAACTTCACGTAGTCAAGGATGTCCCTGTTCCTGTCCATAGCCTTCCAGTCAACCCATCCGGTCTCGTTGTCCTGACAATAAGGGTTGTTGTTGCCGTTCTGGGAATTGCCAAACTCATCTCCGGAGAAGATCATGGGCGTTCCCTGGGACATAAAGAGCATAGTCAGCACATTTTTTATCTGCTTGTTTCTAAGGGAAAGAATGTCGTGTTTTCTTGTCCTGCCTTCTATTCCGCAGTTCCAGCTAAGATTGTTATCCGTGCCATCTTTGTTGTTTTCGCCATTTTCCTCATTGTGCTTGTGCTCATAGGAAACAAGGTCAAAAAGCCTGAATCCCTCATAGTCACAGATATAATTGATAACACCATGGTCTGTGCCATTGGCGATCATGCACTTTAAGAAATCCTGAGTGGAATTGTCATCACTTTTAAGAAACCTTCTGGAATTATACAAAAAAGCATTGTTGTAATCCGAAAGAAGTCTTACCTTAGGAGTCCTTCCCTCAAAGATCTCACCATAATTAAACCATTCGTTAAAAATCTTGATATCTGTAAAGAGAGGTTCATTTGTAATAAGTCTTACAGGAAGAATACTGCCCTTGATGTGGAAGCCGTCTACATGGTAGGTACATCTCCAGAAACGTAAAGCATCCATGATCAGGGTTCCATTTTCGTGCTCATCAAAATAGAACTGCATGATGACCTCAAGACCGTTTTTATGCATGGTCTTTACGAACTCTTTAAACTCATTTTCAGCATCCGCAGGATTCTCGCAATATGAAGTCCTGGGCGCGAAGTAATAGCCCTTTTTGTATCCCCAGAAATTCAGCTTAAGCTTAACCTGATTTTTATTGGATATGCTGCCATCCTTGGAATAAAGGAGCTTACTCTTTTCGCCGGCAGTAATACTTCGCCTGTAGGAATTCTTGTATGGGTTTTCTATCTCATTCATCTCATAGGCAGGCATAAGCTCTACTGCCGTAACCCCAAGAGACTTAAGATAGTCTATTTTTTCCAGGATTCCCTTAAAGGTTCCCCTCTTTGAAGGGGTAACTGCACTGCTTGGGCTCTTGGTAAAGCCTCTTACATGAAGCAGGTATATAAAGCTGTCTTCATATGGAACAAAAGAATGTTCATCCCCCTTCCAGTCAAAGGTATCACCGGAAGTCTTGCAGTCTGCCTTATTGTCAAGTTTAGCTCTTATCTGATCATCAGGTACATCCCTGCCAAATTTTTCAAGTCCAAAGAACTGCTTGGCATAGGGGTCACAAAAAACGTCATTGTCAGAAAAATAATTATAGGATTCGTACTCTGCAATATCATCGATTCCCGAAATTCTTGCGGAATAGATAGCACCTCTCTTAAGAGACTTTGGAAGCTCGATCTTAAGCGGTTTATTCCTGATGCTTCCGCTCTTGGGATAAAGAGTAATGCCACATTTTTTGTTATCACCAAAAACGGCTCTGACAACAAGATTGCGGTCATAGTCAATATAACACCCAAGAGGATATGGTTTTTCACTCTTTAAACTTAAATTTGACGCCATTTTGCACCTGATTTCTGCCATAAAGTAAAATATCGCCCGTACATTTTACCACATTTGACTTCAATATGCACCCAAAAGAGCTGATAAATATGGTATTATTAAAGAAAACAAGTATCAAAAGGGGGTATTTATGGAATTTTCCAAGAATGCTATCGAATGGAACACTAAAATCGAAAACGGAGAACAGACCACAGTAGATATTGAGCTTGATGATAACAAGATCGTTACCTGCGCCCTTATCATTGTTCTTACCGTAAACAACAAGGATTACATAGTTCTTTTGCCGCTTGATGAGAACGGCCAGAACAATGACGGCAATGTCTGGTTCTATGAATTTATCTTAAGCAGCCCTGATGCAGAGCCGGAGCTTGGCAATATTGAGGATGATGCTGAATACGAGGCTGTTTCCGAAGCTTTTGACCTGTATCTTGATGATGTAGAGTTCGACGAGCTGGTTGAACTTCCCGAGGAAGAATCTGAAGGCGAATGATCCCACAGCTCTTTTATTGGCCTAAGAAACCTTGATGGAAGCATTGGATTTTCTTTATTCCCTTTAATATATGACATAATCAGCGCCGTTTTCGCTCTTGTCATTGCCACATAGAGCATGCGGCGCTCTTCTTCTATCTGGGATATGGAAACCGCACTCCTGCTTGGGATAATGCCCTCATTAAGGTCAGGCAGCCAGACATATTTATATTCAAGGCCTTTAGAGCCGTGCATGGTAAGAAGGTTAACCCTCTGGGATGCGCTGTCAGTATTCTTCTTTTGTGCACTTTTTGCTTTTGTTTCCTTGATCTCTGTCATTTTTTCAAGGAAATTCTTTAGTGAATCATATTCTTTAGAGAGTTTTTCAAGCTCATCCAGTGCATCCTTGCTTCCGGAAAAGAGCTTATCTAAACCCACCGCACTTCTTAAATACTTTACTGCAAGATGAGGTCTTAAATGACTTATCATATTTATACTGGTAAAAAACCTTTTTACCTCCTGTTGGCGATTTTGATTGTCATTATAAAATCCCAGTACGTCACGTTCATTTATAATTTCTTTTCCCGCTGTTTCCCTTGATATATATCTCATGGGAACATTGATTATTTTCAGGTAATCCCGTCTTTTATGCCCATTAATTGCAAAAGAGATATAACTAATAGCAATGTTTACAGCCTTATCCTCATAAAAACATGCATTGTCGCTATCAATATTAGATGGTATACCAAATCTGTTTAACACGTTTAAAAGACTTTTGGCCTCTTTATTAGTCCTAAACAAAACAGCAATATCATTGAGCTCATACATATGTTTTTCAAGGAAAGAAGCTATTGCCTCCATCTGACGCAGTCTGGATTCATAGCTCCTTCCATAAACTCCGCCAGTACCGTTATTTTCAGCTGCTCGCAGTATCTTTTTGAATCTAACAGCATTTTCCTCAATGACTTTATTGCAATACAGAAGGATCTTGCTGCCACATCTGTAATTGATATCAAGATTTATCATTGCAGGGTTATAATTTTTAAAACTTTCAATGAAATCCAGCATTATACCGGGATCTGAGCCTCTAAAGCCATAAATGGACTGGTCATCATCGCCTACAGCAAAGAGATTTTTCTTTTCCCCAAGAAGAAGCGACACCACCTTATGCTGCATGGGATTTATATCCTGGTACTCATCAATGAGGATATATTCAAACCTTTCCTGATATAAACTCCGTATCGAGGGATTATTCTGCAAGAGCTCATGACACCTTGCGATCATGTCATCAAAATCTATTCTTCCAAACTCCCTAAGGCGCTTATTGTAGCCATCAAAAATGTCAGCAAATACTTTCTTGACACTTATGCTTTCACTGCATTCCATAGGGCTGATATCAAGATTTTTTATCCTGGATATTTCAGAAATAATATCAGGAATCTGCTCTATACCCTCTTCAAATTCACTTAAGGATAGTTTTCTGTCAGCTTTTAAGCGGGACAAAATATCCTGCAGGGTTTCAGTCTTAAATTTTAAAGTTGCTATTTCAATTTTGGAATGATTAGAAGAATTACTTCTGATGATCTGATAAAAGATCGAATGAAATGTTCCAAAAGACACTTCCGGATAAGCACTATCCGTAAGCTTTAAGAACCTTATCTGCATCTCTATAGCTGCAGCTTTGGTAAATGTGATTACCAGGATCTTTGAAGGATCAACACCATTTTTTATAAGGTGCTCAAGCCTTCTGACTATGACAAAGGTCTTGCCGCTTCCCGGCCCTGCAAGTACAATTGCAGGGCCTTTGGAGTGCATTATAGCCTTCATCTGAGAGGCATTTATGTTATTGTTCAAGTAGTTCTATTCCTTTTTTGATTCTCTTTAAAGTCTCTTCCTTGCCAAGGATCTCCATTGCTTCTGTAGCTCCGCAGGGAGTCATCTCTTTTCCGCAGACAGCAATTCTTACAGGCCAGAGCACATATCCGTTCTTGTACTCCTTCTCCTTGATGTATGCTGAAAGCATCTCATAGAGAGCATCATTGGAGTAATCCTCGTGAGCTTCTAAAAGTGGAAGCACCTCCTTAAGTACCTCAAGGGAAGATTCCTTACTGGTCTTCATCTTCTTATGGCAGTAAATAGCAGTGCTGTAAGAAGGAAGTTCTTCAAAGAAATCAACCATCTGCGGGATATCAGGCCAGATCTCAATCCTGGTCTTTACCATTGCTGCGATCTTCTCAAAGTTAAGGGGCTTACTGATAGCTTTCTTTAGGTATGGAAGAGCCTGCTCATAAAAGAGGTTATCATCCATCTTCTTTAAGTACTCGCCGTTCATCCACTTAAGCTTGGTGTAATCAAACACTGCAGGAGACTTGTTGATCCTCTTGTAGTCAAACTTGGAGATAAGGTCCTCAAGGCTCATGATCTCAGTATTATCATCAGGAGACCAGCCAAGAAGTGCTACAAAGTTTACAACTGCCTCCGGTACAAAGCCCTGCTCAATAAGATCCTCAAAGGATGAATGTCCTGATCTCTTGGAAAGCTTGTGGTGCTCCTCATCTGTGATAAGTGGGCAGTGAATGTACTTAGGCACTTCCCATCCAAAGGCATCATATAATCTGTTGTACTTAGGTGATGATGAAATGTACTCATTACCGCGGACAACATGTGTTATTCCCATAAGATGGTCATCAACTACGTTAGCAAAGTTGTAAGTTGGATATCCGTCCGACTTAATAAGGATCATGTCATCAAGTTCTTTATTCTCAACGCTGACATCTCCGTAAAGCTCATCGTGGAAGGTTGTTGTTCCTTCTGTAGGATTGTTCTGACGGATTACAAATGGCTTGCCCTCAGCAAGATTTTTCTCAATCTCTTCCTTTGTAAGATGGAGGCAGTGCTTGTCATATACACTGATCTCTTTTACCTCGCCATCTACCTCGATCTTCTGGACAAGAGTCTTAAGTCTCTCCTCATCACAGAAACAGTAATATGCCTGGCCCTTGTCTATAAGCTCTTTTGCATACTGCATGTAAATGCCGGCCTTCTGACGTTCACTCTGAACGTAAGGACCAACAGGGCCCCCGATATCCGGACCCTCATCGTGAATAAGGCCTGTCTCCTTAAGGGTGTTATAGATGATCTCTGTAGCTCCCTCTACGTAACGCTCCTGGTCTGTATCCTCAATTCGAAGGATATAATCTCCGCCTTCATGCTTAGAGATAAGATAAGCATAAAGAGCTGTTCTTAAATTGCCCACATGCATACGACCTGTTGGACTTGGTGCGTATCTTGTACGAATCTTAACCATTTTAACTCCTCTTAACTAAATGATTTATTTGGTACCTGTAGAACCAAAGCCGCCTCTGTCCTTGCCATCAAGGTGATCACATTCCTCAAAAAGAATAGTTGGCTGGTTCTCCATTATCCTGAACTGGCAGATGCGGTCATTAAAGCCAATATGTGTATCTCTCATGGCTATGACCGGAACAAACCACTGGTCATTATCACCGCAATATGAATGATCGATAACTCCCATATGATTGGCCTGTATAATGCCAAAATTCTTAAAGGTAGAACTTCTTGGAACCACGTGTGCTTCATATCCCTCCGGGATCTCCATTGCTACTCCCAAAGGAATAAGATGAAATTCACCCTGCTTAAGATCTACATCTTCAGCGCTTCGAAGGTCGATCCAGTCAGATTTTCCATCGATGTATTCCAGCTTTTCAAGTCTGTCATCAAAGTATTTGATCTTAATATTTTTTTCCATAATTTAAGTCCTTCCTTTTTTAGCCATTTATAAATAATACCACATCTGTCAAATATTTGAAAAGTAATTAAAACAGCGCACTAATTGAGTGTAGCCATTTTTAAAAATAATGGTATTATATTTACGGAAATAAAATCATTTGATTCAAAAAAGGAGCGAGTAAAATGAAGTTATTTGTAGACACAGCCAATATTGAAGAGATCAGAAAAGCTAATGACATGGGGGTTATTTGCGGTGTTACTACTAACCCATCTCTTATTGCTAAAGAAGGCAGAGATGTATATGAAGTAGTAAAAGAGATTGCTTCTATCGTTGATGGACCAATAAGCGGTGAGGTTAAGGCAACTACAACAGATGCTGAGGGCATGATCGCTGAAGGAAGAGAAATTGCCAAGCTTCACAAGAACATGGTAGTAAAGATCCCAATGACAATTGAGGGACTTAAGGCTTGTAAGGTTCTTTCAAGCGAAGGCATCAAGGTTAACATGACACTTATCTTTACAGCTAACCAGGCTCTCCTTTGTGCAAGAGCAGGCGCTGCATTTGTAAGCCCATTCCTTGGCAGACTTGATGACATCAGTGTAAGAGGTACAGATCTTATCTCTGAGGTTGCTGAGATCTTCAACATCCACAACATTCAGACAGAGATCATTGCAGCAAGCATCCGTCATCCTATGCATGTTACAGATTGCGCACTTGCAGGTGCTGATATAGCAACAGTTCCTTACAAGGTAATTGAGCAGATGACACATCATCCTCTTACTGATGCAGGTATCGAGAAGTTCCAGAAGGACTACCTCGCTGTATTTGGTGAATGATCTTAAGTATTTGATGTAAATAAAATGGCTGAGAATAAATCATTTATTCTCAGCCATATTTTTTACTCAAAATATCATTTTTCTGTTATCAGAAAGTTACTTTCTTAAAGGACTTCTTACCCTTCTTGACCATTACACCATCAGCAAAGGTCTCTTTTGAGTATGTAGCCTTGACATCTGTTACCTTCTCATCAGCAAATGTAACGCCGCCCTGCTCTACAGCTCTTCTTGCCTCACTTCTTGTTGAGCAAAGGCCTGCTGAAACCAGGACCTGAAGGATGTCTACAACGCCATCGCGGAAGTCTTCTTCCTTGAGGGAAACAGCTGGAACGTTCTCCATGTTTCCGCCGCCTGTAAACAGTGCTCTTGCGCCATCCTGAGCCTTCTTGGCTTCTTCTTTGCCATGAACAAGGCTTGTAAGCTCAAATGCAAGGATCTCTTTCTTCTCGTTGATGCGGGATTCATCCCATTTTTCCATCTCCTGGATCTCTTCGATAGGGATAAATGTCAGCATCTTGATGCACTTATCAACATCTGCATCGCCAACGTTTCTCCAGTACTGGTAGAAGTCAAAAGGCGTGGTCTTGTTAGGATCAAGCCATACTGCATTTCCTGCTGTCTTGCCCATCTTGTTGCCGTTTGAATCTGTAAGAAGAGTTATGGTCATTGCATGGGCATCCTTACCAAGCTTTCTCCTTATAAGCTCAGTACCGCCCAGCATGTTGGACCACTGGTCATCTCCGCCAAACTCAAGGTTGCAGTTGTACTTCTGGAACATGTAGTAGAAGTCGTATGACTGCATGATCATGTAGTTAAACTCAAGGAAGGAAAGTCCCTTCTCCATACGCTGCTTGTAGCACTCTGCACGAAGCATGTTGTTTACAGAAAAGCATGCGCCAACTTCTCTAAGGAGCTCAATGTAGTTAAGGTTCATGAGCCAGTCAGCATTGTTGACCATCATAGCCTTGCCTTCGCCAAAGTCAATGAACTTCTCCATCTGCTTCTTGAAGCACTCAGCGTTGTGATCGATATCTTCCCTGGTGAGCATCTTTCTCATGTCAGATCTGCCTGAAGGATCTCCGATCATTGTTGTACCGCCACCAATAAGGGCAATTGGCTTATTTCCGGCTTCCTGAAGTCTCTTCATCAGGGTGAGGGCCATGAAGTGTCCGGCTGTAAGCGAATCAGCTGTACAGTCAAAGCCAATGTAAAATGTTGCCTTTCCGTTGTTTACAAGGTTTCTTATCTCTTCTTCGTTAGTAACCTGAGCGATAAGGCCTCGTGCCTGTAATTCCTCAAAAATCTGCATAAATGCACCTCCTTAATACTCTGCGAAGTACTTTAAGGCAAAAGAAAAGTCCTCCGCAATCAATTGATTACGAAGGACGAAATAATTCGTGTTACCACCTTCATTCACACATTACTCACGCAATGTGCCTCAACAAGTACTGGCGTTATACGCTTCATACTCTTCCGATGTGACGCCCCGGATTGTCGACACAGCTTACTAGATTGCTCATTCTTCTGTGCAGCTCACGGAGGTATTCACTTATCACTCTTAACTTACGCCTCTCACCAGCCGGCTATTCTCTGTTGTTAGTTTGTGACAGCTACTTGTTCCGATCAACGCTTTTATTTACTTAATCATTCTATTTATGCCAACACAAAATGTCAAGTAAACGATAGTATAAATATTGTATTTCTATATTACCAGTCAAGGGCTGAGTTTTCTCTTCTCCTCTCACGGATCATCAGCTCTCTGATTCCGTCGCCCACAGACTTGCCTTCAAACAAAATCTCATTTACTCCCTGAACTATAGGCATATCCACTTCGTATTTCTCTGCAAGTTTAAGAGCAGCCTTGGCGCTGTAGACACCCTCTACAACCATTTTAACTTCATCCATGGCCTCCTTATAAGACTTGCCTTGACCTATAAGTATTCCTGCTCTTCTGTTTCTTGAATGCATGGAAGCACAGGTCACAACCAGATCACCAATACCGGACAGTCCTGCAAAGGTTTCAAATTTGCCACCCATGGCCATGCCCAGTCGGGAAATCTCAGCTATTCCCCTGGTTATAAGTGCTGCCTTGGCATTATCTCCCAGTCCGTAGCCATCTGCCATTCCTGCTGCAAGGGCAACAACATTCTTAAGAGCAGCTCCAATCTCAATGCCAAGCATATCAGGGCTTATATATACCCTGAAGGATTCATTCATAAAGGCACTCTGTACCTCGATTGCAGTCTCCTTACTAAAAGCCCCCACAACAATTGTTGTAGGAAGCTGTTTGCCAACTTCTTCCGCATGAGAAGGTCCGGAAAGAACGCATACATTTGCTCCGGGGATCTCATCGAGGATGACGTCAGACATAACCATAAGAGTTGATTCCTCAATGCCTTTAGTGCAGTTCACTATGATCTGATCCTGATTATACGTATCAATATAGGGCTTCATGAGCCTTACAGTTTCCCTGACATGGGCTGAAGGTACAACTAAAACAATGATCTCTTTTCCCTTAACAGCCTCTTCCATACTGCAGGTAAACTGTACGTTACCGTTTAAATGAACTCCCGGAAGCTTATCCTCATTGCCATGATAAGAAGATAATTTATCAACTGATGCCTGGCTCCTGGACCAGACTGTTACACTGTGACCGTTACCTGATAAAAGATAAGCAAGAGCAATTCCCCAGCTGCCTGCACCTATTACGCCGATTTCCTTTTGCAATTATTATCCTCCGATCAGTCGACCTTGTTCTTTTTGAAAATGTAAGTCTTTCTCTCTTTTCCCTGAAGGAGCTTCTTGATATTGCCTCTGTGCTGGAAATATGCAAGGGCCATCAAAAGTCCAAGAAGAATATAAACCTCTATCAGAGCTCCCTGAGGCACAGCTCCGAATTTGTCCAGAAAGAATCCGTTCTGACCGCAGATGATAACCATGACGAACAGAGCTGTATAGTAACAAAGACTGCATACAGAAACGATATGACAAAGGTTAAGGGGCAGGAAAAATGAAATAAGCCCCATAACAATAAAGCTCCAGTGGAAAACAATTCCAAGATGAATTGTGTAGCCCGCTGTACATGCAATTCCTTTACCACCCTTGAAATGAAGGTGAAGCGGAAAATCATGGCCTAAAACTGCACCTGCAGCTGTGTAAGTCATATAAAGGATCTGAAGATCAGGATTACTTTTTCCAAACAAAAAGTATGTAACTAAAATTGCGGCCATGCATTTTAGCATATCTCCAAGAAGAACTATAAGTCCCGCTTTAGCTCCCATGACCCTCAAAGTGTTAGTAGTTCCGGCATTGCCGCTTCCAACCGACCTGATATCTACCCCCTTCATCTTACAATATAGGACAGCTGTCTGAATGTGTCCGAACACGTAACCTATCAGTAAGCAAACTACTCTTTCCATACTATTTCCCCTCTTTTCTCTCCCTGATAATAAATCTAAGCGGAGTACCCTTAAAGCCAAAGGCCTCTCTTATCTGATTCTCAATATATCTGGTGTAGCTAAAGTGCATCAAATTCCTGTCATTGACAAAGATAACAAATGTTGGCGGCTTAACGGAAGCCTGGGTAATGTAAAAGAGCTTAAGAATCTTGCCCTTGTCACTTGGCGGCTGCTGCATAACAACTGCCTGTGTCATGATCTCGTTAAGGACACCGGTTGCAACCCTAAGGGCGTGATTCTCACTGACCATATCTATCATGTCGTAGAGCTTAACAAGTCTCTGTCCGGTCTCTGCGGAAATGAACATGATCTCGGCGTAGTTCATGAATGCCAGCGTATTTCTGATGTCTTTGGTAAATTCCTTGACGGAGTGGTTATCTTTTTCAATAAGATCCCACTTATTGACTGCTATAATAACAGCCTTGCCGCTCTCATGGGCAATTCCGGCGATCTTGGCATCCTGCTCTGTGACACCGTCCTCTGCGTTTATAACAAGGACGCAGACATCAGCCCTCTCAACTGCACCGACAGTTCTTACAATCATGTAATGCTCAAGAGCATCCTTGACCTTGTTTTTCCTTCGAAGGCCGGCTGTATCAATAAAGACATACTTCTTGCCGTTGTGCCTGACCTCTGTATCGATGGCATCTCTTGTGGTTCCTGCCACATCCGAAACAATAAGTCTGTTCTCACCTATTAGCTTATTGATGATAGAAGACTTACCTACATTTGGCTTACCGATAATGGCAACTTTAATAGAATCATCCTCTTCCTCAGTGGTGGAGTCCTTGGAAAAATGACTTACAACCTCTTCAAGGAGATCCCCAAGCCCCTGCTTATTGACAGCGGATATGGGGAAAGGCTCGCCTATACCAAGGTTATAAAATTCATAGACATCAAGGGAATCCCTGTTATAATTATCAACTTTGTTTACACAAAGAACTATGGGCTTACCGGAGCGTCTTAGCATGTCAGCAACCTTGGCGTCCGCATCCACAAGTCCCTGTTTCACATCCACCATAAAGATAATGACATCCGCGGTGTCTATGGCAATCTGGGCCTGCTCTCTCATCTGTGACAGGATGACATCATTGGAATCTGGCTCTATACCTCCTGTATCTATGAGGGTGAAGCTGTGATTAAGCCACTCAACATCCTGATATATCCTGTCTCTTGTAACGCCGGGAGTATCCTCTACGATGGCAATCCTTGAACCTGCCATTGCGTTAAAGAATGTGGACTTACCAACATTTGGTCTTCCTACTACTGCTACAATATTTTTTCTACTCATATGTATTCCTTTTTTATTTAGTCTATACCAAAGAAATCAGAAACAAGCCCATAGCCATCGCCCCTGCTTATTCCCACTTTGATATCAAGCTCCCTCTCTATATCACAGATCCTCACATCATCAAGCAGGTAATCCTCGCCGCTGCGAAGTAAGTTTACCGGTAAAAAGAGCTCTTCTCCCAGGTCCTTACCCCTTAGCTGCTTAATAATATCCTGTCCCGTAAGAAGTCCGGAAACTGTGATCTTTTCTCCAAAAAACTCGTTTATTATCTCATATACATCTATCTTAAGTCCAGCACAAACGCTCATGGCCTTTTCAGCCATTTCTTTTATACAAGGGTATACAAGTCTTCCTGTCGCCAGGGAAATGTGCCTGTTTACTTTTTTAAGCTCTTCTCCGTGCCCTGAAACCAGTTCATTAAAGCCTTCATCAAACTCATTGATCAGAAGCCTCATCATTCCAACACCGTTTTCAAGCTGGATGTACCCATCGTAGCGCTCAGCCTCCGGGAATGGTCTTCCTGCAAGGAAATACCACTCATCGCTGGCATGGATAAAGTGTATACCATGCTCTGCATAAATCTTTTTCTGCCAGGATTCAATCAGATCAATTACCTCATTGGCATCCTCTTTGTTAAAGGATTCAAGGGGATAAAGTCCCTCTCTGTATTTAGAGAGCCCTACAGGAACAACCGAGACGCTCTGAAGATTGGGTATATATTTTGAAAGATCACTTATAGACCTTTCAAGCTCTTTTCCATCATTGACACCCTTACAGAGTACAATCTGACCATTGAGCTCTATGCCAGTGTCTCCGTTACAAAGCCTGTCAACCTTCTTAAGGGCTTCTCCTGCAAACCTGTTGCCCAGCATCTTGCATCTAAGCTCGGGATTGGTGGTCTGAAAAGAAACATTGATTGGGGACAAATGATACTTAAGGATCCTGTCTATATCCGCATCAGACATATTGGTAAGGGTAACATAGTTCCCCTGTAAAAATGAGAGTCTGCTGTCGTCGTCTTTAAAATAAAGAGTATCTCTCATGCCTTTGGGCATCTGGTCTATAAAGCAAAAAATACATTTGTTGCTGCAGGACTTATAATCATCCATAAGTCCGTTCTCAAACTCAATTCCAAGGTCCTCATCAAAGTCCTTGTCCACATCCAAAAGCCACTCTTCTCCATCAGGCTTTCTGATCAGTACATCAAGGTGTTCATCATGAACCAGGAACTGATAGTCAAAAATATCCGTGATCTTTTCGTTATTAATTTCAAGAAGCTCATCTCCGGGTTCTATTCCCAGTTCGCTTGCTATACTGTCATTTTCAACAGCCCCTATAATGTGGCGTTTGTTCCTGTTCATAAATGCATCCTATTATCATTAATCAAAAATAATCCATTTGATATTATACATGAAATTCCTTGACGTGTCAGCCTGGCAAGTGATATATATGATAATGGCTGACAAGTTTCAATAATACGTCTAAGAAAGGGGCAAAAATGCCTGATTTTCATCAATTAGAGAGCTTAATCCCAGTTGCACCACTTAATCTTATAGTCATGGAATCCGCCAAGTCTCTTGGAGAAAGTGTGGATAAGTATATTGCAGAGTTCAGACACAACCTGTATTCCATGCCGGAGTCCGATCCTGCTTTCCACGGCTACGTTAAGGATTCTTATAAAATAGACTACTCCCTTGACAGATTTGGCAGCGGCGAAGCCAAGGCTACCATCAACGAGAGTGTTCGTGGTAATGACGTATACATCTTAACTGATGTCTGCAATTACAGCATCACTTACAAGATGTATGATTACGTCAATCACAAATCCCCTGATGATCACTATCAGGACCTGAAAAGAGTCATTGGCGCCATAACAGGTAAAGCCAAGAGAATAAATGTCATCATGCCCTTCCTTTACGAAGGAAGACAGCATAAGAGAACCGGTATGGAGTCTCTGGATGCAGCTCAGATGTTTAAAGAGCTTCACGACATGGGTATTTCCAATTTCATCACCTTTGATGCCCACGACCCAAGAATATCAAATGCCAAACCTCTTGGTGGCTTTGATAATTTCCTTGCTTCCTATCAGTTCATGAAGGCTCTTCTTTCACGCATAGATGACCTTACAGTTGATAAGGATCATCTCACTGTAATAAGCCCGGATGAAGGAGCACTTGACCGAGCTGTTTATTTCGCAAATGTAATTGGCGCTGACACCGGAATGTTCTACAAAAGACGTGACTATGCCCACGTAGTAAACGGTACAAACCCTATTGTTGCACATGAATTTTTGGGTTCAGACATCCATGGCAGAGACGTTATCATTATCGATGATATGATCTCTTCAGGTTCTTCCATGATAGATACAGCCAAGCAGCTTAAGAACATGGGAGCAAAAAGAGTATTCATCTGCACAACATTTGGTCTCTTCACGGATGGAATGAAGAGATTTGATGAAGGCTATGAAAACAAGTACTTTGATGCGGTAATCACTACTAATCTCACCTATATGAATGATGAGATCAAGTCAAGGGAATATATATTTATAGCTGATATGGGAAAATTCCTTGCGACAATAATTGATTTCTTAAATCATGATGCGTCCATGTCCACAGTAAATATGCCAACAGATAAGATCCACGAGATTGTGGAAAAGTACAACAACGGACTGATTGCACCGGAACTATATGAATAATAAAAACGGAGGATAAAATTTTTATCCTCCATTTTTATTATTCATATAGTTTTCAGTTGGCTGCATCAAAGCTTATCATGACCTTGAATAAATCTCCGTCCAGGCGGATATCGAAATCACCACCCTGAGCAATGGTCAGATTCTTGGCGATGGAAAGTCCAAGGCCGCTTCCTTCGGTGGTTCTGGAGACGTCTCCTCTTATAAATCTTTCTGTAAGCTCTGTTGCATCGATGTTAAGTTCTGATGCAGAGATATTCTTTATTGAAAAGACTACTCTCTTACTATTTTCATCAACAACTTCATAAGCCATGTCAAGGTAGACACGAGTGCCTGAAAGGGCGTATTTGCACACATTGTTGAGCAGGTTTTCAATCACGCGCCAAAGATGTCTTGCATCAGCCATTATCATCATATCCTGCTGCTGAGGTTTAAAGATGACCTGAAGAGAGCTCTTTTCAAGCTTCTCGTAAAACTCTCCTATTGTCTGATTAACAAGCTCTACAAAATTAATCCTCGAAAGCTCTATACTGATATTCCCTGAGCTTATCTTTGATGCCTCAACAAGATCCTCTGTGAGCTGTTTGAGTTTCTGTGACTTAACATCCAGGACCTCGATGTACTCTTTTGCCCTGTCATTATCAATATCTTCCCTCTTAAGAAGATCTACATAATTGATAATGGAGGTAAGAGGTGTCTTAATATCATGGGATACATTGGTGATAAGGTCTGCCTTTAGCTTTTCATCCTTCATGCTGGTATTGACAGCCTCATCGATTCCCTCTCCTATGGAATTTACTGCTTCTGCAAGCTTGATATTGTCGGAATGCAGGTTATCTATTTCAACTTTTTCCTTGAGGTTTCCGTTTTTGATATTTTCGATTACACCAATGATCCTGTCTCTGTCCAGGTTCTGTCTGTATCTGTAGATACCAACGAGCACATCAAAGCACGCAGCGACAAAAATTCCCGCAATTCCAAGCCTGAACAGGACAATATTGAATACCACAAAAAAGACATAGGGGATCCAGCTTCTGATGATAACATTGCCGTTATCTGTTGTATTAACTATAAGCTGTCTTGTTCCTCCAATCAGGGCCTTAAGTACGCTATCCTTCCAAAGGGTCTTTTTTATGCTCTTTTGCGCAATAGTATAAATAATATACAAAAAACCTATGCTTGCGATAAATCCAAGTCCCGCGCAGATAAATGGGAAATATGTACTTCCAAGCAGTTCATCATTATTGGTGATCACATAGATAGCGTAAAAAACTATCACCGGAACGATAATAACGGCGAGTCCTATAACTGCCACGAGTTCTGTGAAAACACTCTTTGAACTATTAACAGTTCTTACTCCTTCTTCACCGGCAGAAGCCATTTCCAGTGCAATATTCTTCTTTTGAAGAATAAGGTAAAAGACCGTAAGTACCAGATATACAAAGGCTGCTATGATACCGATAATATAAAGCTGAGACTTGTATGGCATATACCTTACAAAGCTCATCTTGCCTTCAACAAAGGAATCTACGCAGGGATAATGCATGGTATCCACTGCAATATAGAGCTTGATCTGGTCCGGATAAGCATAGCTGTAGGTCTTTAGTATAGACCGTACAACACTCTCTTTGATCAGAGTATTTGTCTCATAATTGATCTCATATGGGCAATAATATATATACTTTCCATAGCTTTCAAATATAGATTTGATATCCTTGCCTGTAGTCTCTCTTGAAAGCTCAGGAACATTGGTAAATACGGATGTCTTGCCATCTATGGTTCTTGTTATGTAATACCGTAGATTTGAATTTAAGTAATCATAATAAGATATTGTTTTATTATATTCTTCATAGTTGGATAAAAGATCTTTTGCCGCCTCTTCCACATATGAACATAAAAGATTGTATTCCTCCCAGGTAGAAACGATATCTTCTATATTCTTGCCATCAACTGTCTGATACCTGGATAAAAGATATGTGTGTTCACCATCCGAAGGTAATGAATTTCCTGAAATGGCAAAGTTTAAGCTGTTTCCCTCAATCTGGGAATTAAGATAAGAATTCATCCCACCCGAATATCCATTGCTCTTTAAATGAGTGTATGTGGTAGATGAGCTTAAAAATTCAGCACTTTCACCGGCAGAAAAAACCTTTGTCTCATAGTTGAAGCCGCTCTGGGCCCACTTTAAAAGATCCGACAAATAGTAAACAGCTGTAATGTAGTCTCCGGAAAGAGAAGCTCCTCTGTTGACATAGGCTGTAACATCTATCTTTTTCTTGTCATCATACTGGCCGTTTGTCTCAAGCTGAGACCTGATGGCAACATGACGAAGCACATCAGAAACATTATTACCAAGGATATTATTAAAAAGATATGACCCTTCATAATCCCTGTTTCTGTCTGATTCATAGAGATTGTAGGACTGATATCCGTTTATCCCCTGAATCATTATGCTTGAGCCTGCAATGGTGTAAGCCACAATAAAGGCAATTATCCCTGCAAGAACGTGCTGCAAACACCTGACTGTCCTTAATCTAACTGCATTCTTTTTCATTTAACATCTTCCTCGATTTTGTATCCAACTCCCCAAACAACTTTCAGGAACTTGGGTTCTCTTGCATCAACTTCTATTTTTTCCCTGATATGTCTGATATGGACTGCTATGGTGTTATCTGACCTTACAGAAAAATCTCCCCAGATATTCTCATAAATCTGATCAATGGAGTAGACCTTCCCTTTATTTTTGGCAAGGAAAGCAAGGATCTTGTATTCAACAGGAGTGAGTCTTATTTCTTCACCGTATACAGTGACCGTCTTGGCATTGTCGTCCACAACAAGCCCACCTGATGTGTATACATTATCCCTTTCCACTATCTTACCAAGAGTTGTGTAACGTCTTACATTACTCTTGACCCTGGCAACAAGCTCCAGAGGATTAAAAGGCTTAGTGACATAATCATCCGCGCCGATATTAAGCCCCAGTATCTTGTCTGCATCTTCAGATTTAGCTGAAAGAAAGATAACCGGAATAGTGGAGAAATTGCGAAGTTCCTTAACCAGATGGATTCCATCAAGCTTTGGCATCATGATATCAATGATGGCCAGATGTATCTGGTTTCTTCTAAGAACAGACAATCCCTCTTCGCCGTCATAGGCCTTATAAACCTTGTAGCCTTCCTGTTCTAGATAAATCTCGATAGCATCAACTATTTCTTTGTCGTCATCACATACTAAAATGTTTTCCATAGCATCCTCACATATCTTTCTTTTATTATTAAAACACCTAAATCTTAAGATTTACCGTCGAAAATTCTTAAGATTTCTTAAGAAATAAACGAATATTCGTTAACTATTTTTTGAGAGATAAAAAAGCACAAAGATTTCCCCTGTTTTCTCCGTGAATTCTATGGGAGAACAAAAGATCAGGATTACACCTTGTGCAGATGTCTGTAACAATGATGTTTTCTTCTTTGACACCGCTTTGTATAAGCGTAAGTTTGATTGCATTCCACAGGTAAAGTCTGTATTTATTTTCAGGATAAGGTACTAGGATCTTATATTGCTTAAGTTCACTGGAAGTAAAGGCAGAAGCAAACTCTTTTGCCACATCCTCTCCAATCTCATAGCACTCTCCGCAAATAGACGGCCCAATGGCACATACAAGATCCGCGGGGTCCGTTCCATAGTTCTTTTTCATCTCATCTATGGTCACAGCAGCAATCTTTCCCTTAGTGCCCTTCCATCCAGAGTGAGAAAGACCGATAGCTCTTTTAACAGGATCAATAAAATATACCGGAGGACAATCCGCATGAAATGTGGCCAGGATAATCCCGGGAACATTGGTAATAAGGCCGTCGATATCGGTATAATCACGAGTGATCTTTGGCCCTTTTCCCCTGTCAGCTTTAGTGACCACCTTAATGTTAGTTGTATGAGTCTGAAAAGAACAAACAAAATCATCAAGGCTCTTCCCATGGCCAAGGGCGTCAGCTATAAGTCTGTAGTTTTCATCAACAGCATCTTTTTCATCCCCTCTTGTATAGCTTAAGTTACACTGGCTGTAGCACCCCTTGGAAACACCACCAATTCTGGTGCTAAATAAATGATCAACTATTCCAAGCTCATCTATCCTTGGAAAAACAAGATATTTAAGCCCATTGTGATCCCTAAGCTCCATTGTTTTATTATTTCCTTTGCGTATAATTTTTATTATGTCCATTATTCTGCCTTTCAATTACAATATTCAAATGCATTTTTAACCCAATCAAAGGTCAGTATCCCATCGTCAACAGATACTGCAATTACATCATATCTTATAGGGGAATCAAATGAAACTTTTTTAGAATACAGATAGAAACTTGAGACTTTGGAGATACGTTTTTGTTTTGAATAATTTACTGCTTCTTTAGCATCTCCATAACTATTATCTTTTCGAAATTTTACTTCTATGAAACACAGGTAGGATCCGTCCCTGGCAATGATATCAATCTCTCCCATCCAGCACCTGAAGTTTCGTTCAATGATTCTGCAGCCCTTTTCTTCAAGAAAGCTGCAGGCCAGCATTTCCTTATCATCACCGACAACTCTTTTATTCAATTAAATTACCTTTACTTTCCTCTGGTTTTATCTTTGGCCTTTATCTTGTCCATGGCATCTACAAATACCAGGATTTCAGCCACAACTTCATAGAGCTCAGGAGGGATCATTTCGCCGATTTCAAGCCTTGAAAGCGTATCTGCAAGCTTGTCATCCTCATGAACCGGAATCTTGTTTTCTTTTGCCTGCTCAATGATCCTCTCAGCGATAGCGCCCTTCCCTGAAGCAATTACCTTGGGGGCTCCGTCTTCATTTGGATCATAACCAAGAGCTACGGCGGTCTTAACTTTTTGCTTTTCGTTTTTTTCTGCCATTTTCTTTTCCTTAAGCTCTAGCGTCAAAAGAATTTGTAGATAAAATCGGCGTCTTTGAAACGCTTAGCATCTCATCTACTGCAGCATCCTGACCGTCCATATCATCATGAAGCTTAAGCGTTGCATCCATTGTGTAGCCTCGTTTACCAAGGCGCTCACTAAGGATATGGATATTATCGTTTATAAGGCCGATCACATCATCATCCTCCACGTAGAAATTAGTTGATACCTTGGTATCCTTAAGCTTCACATAAACATCTACAGAGCCGAGGTTTTCCATGTCAAGGTGAAGGGCTGCGCTTACAGAACCATCCTCACTCATCTTCTTGTGCTTGTTCCTGAAAACATAAAGATCTCCATGAACATTCTGACCTGCCATCTGAAGAGGCAGCTGTACATACTGGAACATCTGGTTGAGCTGGTTCATGAAATCCAGATTGTTCTGAAGATTATTGGCAGACTGTGCCAGCTTACTTTCAGCCCCGAGGTTCTGGGTAATAGCATTAGTAAGGCTCTTTGCCTGGTTATTCAGCCTCTGATACAGATTATCCACGTTCTCCTTGTTTTCTACATCCAATGGCTTAAGATGCCACTGGGATGACATATTGTCTTTAAGAAGCTTTGTATAGTCCTTATTTGAAAAGACATTTTTCCATGCAGCAGACTCAGCAGGATCCTTAAGATCTGACTGCTCAAAGTTTTTTGCAAGCTCCTTTAAAAGAGCTTTCTGAGCAAGTTCTGTTTTTTCCGACAGTACAGGATTTTCTGCAGCACCTTTTTTAGCCATTTCCTTAAGTGCTTCATTATAATCATCAATTACTTTATCCGGTATCCCGAGATTTTTAAGATTCTGGACAAAGCTATCTGATAGTTGATTTAAGCCCGGGCCATTATCATCTTTTTGGAGTCCATCTTTTGTTTCCGAAGCTAAAGCCAGCTGAGATTGATCTAAAACAGTCTCGCCCTTTAGCTTTTCTGTGGACACTTCTCCTAAAGTAGCGGAATTATCAAAGGTGTTAATATCTTCTGCATCAACAAGGGCACTTGAGATTGGTCCTTGCTGCGTTTGTGGATCCTGTTCTTTAGGAAGCACTATTTCATCACCAAAGAGCTTAAGTACAGAGCCATAAAGGTTCAGTGCCTGAGATTCATTTCCCGAAGAAACAAGCTGTGAATAGGCATTTGGAAGCTCTTCAATAATGTTTTCCATTGTTGAAGTAACCTGATGCTCATAGTTCTTATAGCTCTCAAATTGCTGGATATTATTATCATTTATAGGGATATTCAGACTCTTCATTTCCACCAGTGTAGACACTGAAGTATTTGGATATGAAGATAAATACTTGTTCATCTCGTTAAGAGCATCTTTGTTTATAGGCAATGATGCAGACATCATGTCTTTGACCATCTGGATTGAGTCGTTATTTATCTCAATCCCGGCAGCATTAAGTGCCTTCAAAGTGCTCTGATCTGCAGAAGTATTCTCATATAAAGGAGTTATAGAAACAAAAGACTGTCCCCCAGAACGAACAGAAAAATTAAGGGTCTGTCCTTCCCTGAGCCCCATCTCATCCTGAAGCCTTGCTGATATCTCGCCACTTCCGATATTGATGGTGGCCATCTTACCCTCAGCCGTATCGGTTATAGAAACCACGGTTCCCTGTATGGTAGCTCCGGATTTTAGCTCGACATTTGAAGAAGTAACCTCCTGTCCCCGGATGCTACTGCTATCAATATTTATGTTATTATTCTGTCCGGATACACCACCTATTATACTCATACAAAATTCCCTATAAAGGAGCGTCTGTGTATTTCGCAGGGGCCATATTTCTTAAGAGCTGCTATATGAGCTTCACTTCCATATCCCTTATTGGAATCAAATCCATATTCAGGATACTTTTTTGCTTCTTCTTTCATGATGCGGTCCCTTGTAACTTTGGCAATAATGCTGGCTGCAGCTATTGAAGCGCTCTTGGCATCACCTTTTATGATGGATACCTGCTTATACATTTCAAGCTGCGGAATGTGCACAGCATCGATCAAAAGAGCATCAGGCCTTGGAGAAAGTGCATTAACAGCCTTTGTCATCGCCTCATAAGTCGCATTTAAAATGTTGATCTCATCTATCCGCTCACAGGTTGAAAAACCGATACCAACGCTGACGGCTTTTTCCATTATGACATCATAAAGCTCTTCTCTCTTTTTTTCGGATAGTTTCTTAGAATCATTAAGATAAAGAATAGGGAAATCAGCAGGAAGTATCACTGCTGCTGCATAGACAGGACCAGCAAGAGGGCCTCTTCCAACTTCATCAATTCCGCAAAGAAGCCCATAGTCCTTATATTCACGCTCATACCTGTACATCTCGTAGGTACGATTCTTTTCTTTTTCAATGGCATCTATTTTTTTCAAGGCACTTTCAATTAGCTTTTTTACACCCGTTCTGTCATCGCCACTGTAAGTATCTATAAAGAACTTAAGCTCCGACTCTGAAACAGAGGCCTGTAAAATCCCCTTGATGTCTGAAAGTGACTGCATTACTCAATTCCCCCAAACTTAGAAAATGGATAAATACGAACAAAAGCTTTTCCAAGGATATCCTTCTTGTGTATATTCCCCACGGAAATATCCCTGCTGTCCATGCTGTGATTCCTGTTATCACCCATAACAAAGAATTCATCTTCCCCAAGAAGTATTTCTGTCTCGGCACGGCCGGGATCCAGTATTATCTCAGCACCATAATTCTCTTCAAGCTTTACATCATTGATATAAATGTTGCCATCAAAATCTATTCTTACTGTTTCCCCCGGAAGACCTATTACTCTTTTAATAAAATACTGATTATTACCGTATTGATAAGGGAAAATTACTATGTCAAACCTGTGGGGGTCTGTAAATCTGTAGGACAATTTATCTACAATAAGCGAATCCCGATCCTGAAGTGTTGGCTCCATGGAAGAACCACTTACTTCAGTTCTCTGAGCAACAAATGTAATGAACAAAAAAGTAAGACCAAAAATAACTACAAGATACAGAATTGTGCTCAAAATTTCTTTTAGTACTTTATTCATAAAAATCCCCCTGCCTGAATATATTATGTCTGAAACTTAAGGTCTCTCCAAAGAGAGTCTTCCCAGTCTTCCATTTCTGAAATCATCTAAAATAAGAGCGGAAGCCCTGTCTATATCTGGAGCTGCCCCTTGCTTTATAAGTTTTCTGTTAACAGCTATAGCTGATAAAACTGCACTTAGCTTGGTAGCATACTGCTCCTCTTCAAACTTAATAAGCTCTTCATCAGTAATATTATACTTCTCTTTTACCACACCGGGATAATATTTATCCAATACTTTTATAAGCTCACAGGCAAGTTCAACGCTGTCAAGATTTTCATCATTCATTGAACCAATAAGAGCCAGATGAAGACCAACTTCCTGATCTTCAAATTTCGGCCAAAGTATTCCCGGGGTATCAAGAAGCTGCATGTTCTTCCCAAGGGAAATCCACTGTTTTCCTTTAGTAACACCGGGCTTATTGCCTGTTTTAGCAGAAGCTCGGCCTGCAAGTTTATTGATAAAAGTAGATTTACCAACATTTGGAATACCTGCAACCATGGCCCTTATGGGACGGCCCACTATTCCTCTTTTCTTGTCTCGCTCTATTTTTTCAGCGCAGGCGCTTATAACAACGTCCTTGACCTTACCTGCTTCATTACCGGTTTTGGAATTCATCTCAAGAACAAAATTACCCTGGGATTCATAAAATTCCTTCCATTTCTTTGTAATGGAAGGATCAGCAAGATCAGCTTTATTAAGTATTATCAGACGGAACTTATTTTTTCCAAGCTCATCAATATCCGGATTTCTTCCGGAAGCCGGGATTCTTGCATCAGTCAGCTCAATAATTATATCTATCAGTTTGATGTTTTCCTGCATCATTCTGATTGCTTTGGTCATATGACCCGGATACCATTGATAATTCATAATAATCACCGATCCTTAATAATTGTTGATCAAAGGTCCAAAGCCTGCATCTTCATATTTGAATTTAAACCAGGCTTTGCCAACTATCATTGAATCACTTACTATTCCTATGTTGGCACTTCTTGAATCTTCACTACTGTTTCTGTTATCCCCAAGTACAAAATACTCCCCACTTTTAAGCTTAATGGGGTTAGATGCAATTCCTGCATCCTCCATTTTATCAAAATAATCACTATCTTCGTCGGCGGCTACATTGTTTATAAATAAAACGCCGTCATTTATCTGGACTGTATCACCAGCCTTGGCAACTATTCTTTTTACATAATAATGGGAATTGGTATTACCATTTGGAAGAAAAACGACAACGTCTCCGGTTCTGGGGCTTACTATCTTGGAAAGTGCCCTGTCCACTAAAACCTTCTGACCATTTGAAAGAAGCGGCTCCATGGAATCACCGATGACCATAACCTGCATTCCAAAGAAAAAAACAAGCGCACCGGCAAGTAAGATACCGACAACAGTGATGGAGAGCCACGAAAGGATTTCTCTGATAAGCTTTGGGGTTATTCTCTTTTTCTTTTGACTAAAAGTAAGATAATTATTTTTCCTTGATCTCATAGAGGCCTCAATATTCAAGCTTAAGAATGGAAAAAGGGCAATTACTAAACGTAACTGCCCTTTAAAAACAAATTATCTGGTAACAAGCTCCTTAACCTTAGCCTTCTTACCTGTAAGTCCCTTAAGGTAGTTCAGCTTAGCTCTTCTTACCTTACCTCTTCTAACAACTTCAACCTTCTCAACGATAGGTGAGTGAAGAGGCCATGTCTTCTCAACGCCAACACCGTAAGACTCTTTTCTTACTGTG
>JAEEGL015421710.1_pt1 | contig 51219 bp, 50 predicted proteins | sample 9134231 | NCBI WGS metagenome assembly JAEEGL01 (sample SAMN16246548, study PRJNA631951) | gut metagenome | biome: gut microbiome; feature: rumen; material: fiber-attached | host: Bos | place: Iran: Karaj | collected 2018-10
CATCTACTCTGGAAGAGTTCTTTAATTATGATTTTGAAACCTTAGTAAAAGAACTTTCAAAACAAAAGATAAAACTTTCTTTAAAACAAAAAGATGAATGGGAAGATTATTTTACAGACTATAAAAACGAAATAACAGGAATAAACCAACAGATAGAAACAACAGATAAAGAAATCAATTCTTTGGTTTATAAACTGTATGAACTTACACCAGAAGAAATAGAGACGATAGAGAAATGCTAACTTAAAAAGTAAGTATATTACAAAAACTTAAGTTAAATAATTTTAATAAAATTAAAAACTAAATTGTATTTCAATTTTGTTTTAATTCTTGTATATATAAGAAACTGTATAACCGCAGCAAGTTATAATTAATATAAAATTATTCATTATCCATTATAAATTCTTCATTGCAAACGGAATTCCTTTGAAATTCTTTCCCAATATTGATAAACTTTAAGACAATAAACAATGGAGGTTATATGAAAAAACTAAACGTGGTTATTATGGCGTTATGTCTTTTAGCGGCATTTACCGGCTGTAATAAAACAGAAAAAACAGATCCAGCACCAGTTGAACCAGAAAAGAAAATTACAATTATTAATTCCATTTCTTTATATGACGGTGCACCTTTGTACATTGAAAATGAAGATGGAAAAATGGTTTACAACGATGAAATGCTTCTTGGTGATTCATTGGGAATTTATTTTGTAGACAATCAGATGGAACAAAAAGAAGCTATCAGACTTTTAAGCTCTGGTAAGGAAGAAACCTTTAATTTTGTTCATGTAATCTATTACGAAAAAGATTACTGGGTACGCGATATCTTTATTACTGACAATACAAACTTTAAAGCAGGAATCATTACACAGGATACATTAGTTTATTCTGCTGCTGACGGAACTTCTGCAACTTCACAAAAGCTTAAAGAAGGAACTATTGTTGCTGTAGATATGGAGTCAAAACAGAAAGATACAGATCTTAATATTGATTTTGTAAATGTTACTTATTACAGTGCTACTCCTTTTGGTAAATCTGTATTTATAAAAGCAGACGCTCTTTCTAATAGTCAGGCAGATATAATTGCAAATCAGACAATCACTAGAATTCTTGCAAACAAATCTCTTAAACCGGAAATTGAAGATCTTCTTTTTGACTATTTAAAGCCAATGAAAGTTACATCTTATATGCAGGGTAAAATTGAATCGGCATACGAAGAAGTATTAAAGAGGAGAAACTAATATGAAAAAAGTAGCGTTATTATTTAGTCTGATTGTTTTATTTATCGTAAATACATTCGCCGCTCCTTCAAGAATCATTATGCTTCGTGATAACGGACCGCTTCGCAAGGACAATGGTTCAAACCAGGTTGAATGGGCAGAAGCTGTAAAAGCAGGAACTGAGTTAGAGCTGGCTTCAGAAGAAATTGTTGTTAAAGATCTTGTAACTTCGAACAAAACATATAAGGATGTAAAGTTCTTCGAAGTAAAATACAAGGACAAGACATATTATGTTCAGGAATCTGATGCAGAAAAAATAGACACTCAGCACTTTTTTGGAGTCCTTAAAGCAGACTCTCTTTTGTTCACTCGTCCAACCCTTGCTGCATTTAGAAATTCTATGCTTGAAACAGGAACCTTTGTTATTACAGGAGATAGTTTTTATCATTCCAGTCAGTTTCCTACAGAATTTATTGCAATAACTTTTTATGATACAAATGACGGAATTAAAAGAAATCGTTATGTTAATAAAAATAATGTGAGTACAAATGATAAAGATGTTAAAGCAGTAATGCTTTTGGAAAATGCAAAATCAGCAAAGGATGAAGATCTTAAAAAAGAATTCTTGAAGAATGCAAAATCAATGGATACATCTGAAGCCATCAAAGAATACATTTCAAAAGAATATAATAAGATTCTTAACATAAGTTCTTTCTCTGATGATGAAATTGAATCTTTCTATAATGAAGGACAGCTTTATACAGAAGACGGTTCAAGAATCAATGTTAGAGATAATCCAGGTACTGCAGGAAGTGTTATTGGTCAGCTTGAATCTGTAGACCAGCCATATGTAACCGCATTTAAGCGCACAAACGTTAAAGATGAAATCGGTGGCGAATCTGATTACTGGTATTATGTAAAAGATGATTCAACTGGTCTCGAAGGCTGGATTTTTGGCGCATTTATTCAGTTCTAATAAATTGTGGTGGTGAATACAGATTCTGAAACACACATTTGTAGCAAGTACGTCCAAATGTGGCGTAGCGTTTAGAATGACCGGGTGGCTTTTGTCTCTGAGGACTTCGTTGCTTCGTATTTTATTCAACGTATGGGGTAGTTTCGACAAGCTCAATCACCCCTGAAAAGACAAGCTCAGCCACCCCTGAAAAGACAGGTTAATCTTCCGCACGGAAACCTATCAACCACCCCTGTTTTTTTATCACTATAAAAAAGAAACCCTGATACAGTTTTTGTACCAGGGTTAAATTTTTATTGGAGTGTATAAAAAAAATTATTTTGCATTAGGATCGTTTGATCTTGCTGTATTTTCATCCATTACGCGAAGTACTGTCATTACAGAAGAATCTCTATTGATAAATCCTTCTAGTAAAACTGTATTTCCTTCACAAGCCTTTAATGTTTCAAATTTTACTGCTTCAGGAGCTTTTTTCTTGTTCTTTTTATTTTTCTTAGCTTTAGGATTTTCTGCAATTTTGCAAGCACCTGTTGTTAAGATAAAATTGCCATTGTCTGTTTCAACGATAAGAAAATCAGATTTGTTTAAGCTGATTGTAGATACTTTACCACTAACAAGTTCTGGCTGTGGAAGTGGAACTTCTTTCTGTTTTGCAAAAGTTGAAATGCTACCTAAACTAACGAGCATAAAAAAACATAATAAGAGTTTAATCTTTTTCATAATAATACCTCTCAAAATTATAGTTGTAGGAATTCATAAACAAAATGTGTTCAGGTTATCCCTTAGATGACATACATCATCTTTCTAAAATTATAATAAATGAGATGCAAAATAGTAACAAAAAAAATTAAGAATTTTCTAAAATTTCCAAAATTTCTAAATTTTCTAATTAGAGCTCTTCTAAAGGAATTTTATAAACGCTTCCACAGTTTCTGCAGACTATTTCTAAAGGATTGATTTTTCCGTTTTTTATTTCAGTTAAATCATTTTGTGGTAAGTGTTTTATATAGTTCAGGTAAAAATCCTTGTTGCAGGGGCAGTCAAAAATGATATCGCGGTAAACAGGAACTGACGGTTTAAACTCTTCGAATAGTCCAAAGATAATATCATCAAGTGTGCCGTTTTCACTGAACCATTTTCCAAGTGAAGGGGCTGCACTGAATGCGTTTTCAACATTGGTAATCAATTCTTCATTCTTTTTTTGATTTGATGCACTTTCTTTGTTTGAACCGTCTTTCTTATTTCCACCTGTTTCCGGAAGAATCTGTAAGAACATTCCGCCGGCACCGGTTACTTCACCTTTTGTGTTCATAAAAATGCTTGTGTTGAAAGCGGTTTGAATTTGTTCTGACTGCTGGAAAAACCATGCTAAATCTTTTGTTATATTCTGGTATAGAATTTCAACAGAACTGTCACGGGCAAATTTATCACCCTCATGAATTGTAGACATTGTCATTGTTCCGTTGCCAAGAAATGGTTTTAAATCCCAGCTGTCGAGCGGCTTGTCGAGAGGAATTTTATCGTTAAAAAGATATCCCCTTACAAAACCGGAGCTGTCTGCTTCTATAGAAAATCCTTTTGCAGGACCATCGCAATCGTATCGCCAGGTTAAATGTTCCTTTCCTTTCATTGTAGGAATAAGGAGGGCTCCACATAAAGCTGCCTGGCCAAAAATCATTGTTTCAAGAATACCAAGATTATGCTGTTGTCTTGCCTGATTCACAAAGCGAGTTCCATTAAATAAAGCGCCACGCACTCTTCCTTCTGCCATGACAAAGATTGCCATTTTATCATTCTGAACATTCTTGAGATTATTCTCTGTAGATGAATCTAAATCTGCTTTAATCATTTTTTATTCTTAGGAATTTTTTTCTTCAATCAATTTATGCTGTTCATCAAGAAGCGACATTACATAATCAATAAATTTCTGTTTAGGGTCTTCTGTGTCTTCCGGTAAGCTTTCCATAAAATTCTTTCTGAAAGGCTTACATTCAATTACTTTACTTGCAGCAAAAATCTGCTTTGTCTGACATACTAAATCGTTAAGCATATCTTCATCCTGGATTTCAAGAATTGATCCGTGAACGCTTACTAAAATCACTATATCAAAGAGTCGCAGGTACGAATCAATTTCACGAAGGCCTCTTTTTGTTTCTGGTTTTCCAGGTCTATAGCGGGTACCAGAAGGGAATACTAAAATTACTTCACCACGTCTTTTACATTTATCCATTGCACGCATAGCAGACAAGTTGATCTTTCTGGCTTTTAATTCTTCCTGCATAGCCTGTTCTTTGTCTTCTGCATTCTGTTCATTGTTAATTCTTGAGCGGGTAGGGTAAATAATTACGCGGGTGTAACTTTCAGCAAAAGCCCTTACATAAGGATCTGCTTCATTCAGTTTCATTCCTGCAATAGCAACTGTTCTTTTTGCCAGATCAACAAGCTTTTCGTTTCCGCTGTGTTCAAGCATATATAAAAAGGCAGGTAAATCTGTATTTGAATAATGTTCTACAAGAATAAGACCGTGCTTTCCGTTTTTTACCTGATCATAAAAGTCTTCAAAGTTTTCTACGCCTTCAAGATGACTTTCGGGAAGCAAATTATCAGAAACAACTTTATCCATAATTGGACGTGTTTTTAAGTTGGCTGTTTGATATGTATTTTCTTCTGTTATTTTTGCATCAGCTGTTGAAAATTCCTTTAATTTAGCAAAGTGTGCGCCATAAGCTTCTCGAAGTGTTTTTCGTTCCATAAATGTCTCCAATTTTTGTATCATTTTAAAGACTAAAAAAACTGATGTCAATAATTTGGATAACGCATATAAATTAGTTTAACTTTTTGAGAAAATAATATAATGTATGAAAAGAGGAAAAAAATGGGTGTGATTACAATTCTTGAAGAAACTACAAAATATCCGATTACATTGATGGGAAAGAGAGCCGGCGTTTGCTGGGGTGCCGATGTAACAGACAACGAGAAAAACTATAAGCGTGGAATGGACTGTTTGATTTCAGGACATGGAAGAGTTCAGGAATATGTAAATGTTGAATTAGTAATTGACGGCTATAGTGCCCGAGTGATTAGAGAATATTATACACATATTGGTGCAAATCCAACCCGTCTGCAGGCTTCTACAAGATATATTAATTACGATGCTTTTGATGTTGTTACACCGCCTACAGTAAAACGAAATGAAAATGCCTTAAAGCTGTGGGATGATTTAGTCAAGCAGATTCAGAAAACCGTAAAACAGCTGGAAGAAGAAGAAAAAATTCCCCGCGAGGATAGTGCAATGCTTTTACCTTTGGGAATGACGACAAAGATAGTTGATAAGAGGAATTTGAGGTCATTTATTGATATGAGTCACCAGCGATTATGTACAAGGGCATATTGGGAATACAGACAGCTGATGCAGGACATTTGTAAAGCACTTTCTGATTATTCAGATGAATGGAAGTTTTTGGTGACAAATTACTTTAAGCCTAAGTGTGAATTAACTGGTTACTGTACAGAAAAAAAATCCTGTGGAAGAATGCCTAAAAAAGAGGATTTATAGAAAAGGGTACAGATATAGGATACAGGTTTAGGGTACAGATTTGTGGTTATTGCGGTAGTTATGGTGATTGAGTAGCGCAAGTGTATCGAAATTACCATATTATGGCGAATACAGATTCTGAAACAAGTTCAGAATGACAGGGTTGTGATGGGCTCAACTACCACATTTTGACTTGGCTCAACTATCGAGCTTTCTGTAAGTATCAAAATACATTGTTAAGAAGCAGGCTGTACCCCCTATAAAATTTGAAATGGGTTCAGCTAAAAATACTCCCAGGACACCAAGACCTTGTATGTGTGGAAGCAAAAGCGTTAAAGGTAGAACAATAACAACTTTGCGGAACAATGAAAAGAAAATGGACTGTTTTGCCTTCCCTAAAGAAACTGTTGTAGACTGCCCGATGAACTGAAGCGACATAAAAATAAATCCTGAAAAGTAAATCAGTAAGGGAACTCGCCCTGTATCTATTAATTGCACATCTGAAGAAAAGAGGGACAAGAAAAACCCAGGAAAAAGCAGAATAATAATCCAGGCAACAAAAGTGTATATGGTACCTGTTGCTGCCATAAATTTTATGCCCTGTTTTACCCTGTTAGTTTCTCCTGCTCCATAATTAAAACTAATGACCGGTTGGGAGCCTGCAGTGATTCCGTTTACTGCAAGACCAAAAATTTCGCGCACAGAATTTATGACTGTCATTATTCCAATGTATAAATCGCCGCCGTGAATGGAAAGCGTTGCATTACAGACAGATTGAACCAGACAGTTTGTTGCAGACATAATAAAACCTGCGAGACCCAAAGTAATTATTTTTGGAAGCAAAGAAAAAATTGGTTTAAATAAATCGCTGAGGTTTAATTTGATGACTGCTTTTGGTCCTAACAAGAAGTGCATCACTAAAACCCAGGAAATAAACTGAGAAATAACAGAAGCAAGGGCAGCACCTTCAACTCCCATCTTGAAAGTGAAAATAAAAAGCGGATCCAGGGCACAGTTTATAATTGCACCGGCAATCATGTATTTCATGGCTTTGGAAGCGTATCCCTGCAGGTTTATAAAGCCATTCATTCCTGTACCCATGGTGACAAATAAAGTACCTGCGAGATAAATGGAAAGATAGTTTGAAGCATAAGTATAAGTGTTGTCACTCGCGCCAAGCAGATACAGAAGCGGCTTTTTTAATGAAAAAATAATCAGTGCGCACAAAAGCCCGTTAAGAAACTGCATAGTCATTGTTGTAGCTTCTATTGAGTGAGCCTTTTTTTCATCGCCCTGTCCCCTGGCAATAGAGCATAGGGGAGCACCACCCGTTGCAAAAAGATTTGTAAAGGCAGCAATTAGTGAAATCACCGGGAATGTTAAGCCGACACCAGTTAAAGCGAGTGCTGAAGTATCTCCCGGTATGTGGCCTAAGTAGATGCGGTCGACAATATTGTAAATGAGTTGAACAAGCTGTGCCAGAGTGAGGGGAACTGCCTGTGATAATATTAAGCGGCTGATTTTACCCTCTTTAAAATTACCTTTCTCTTTCATTTTTTGTGAATTATTTTATTGAATTTAAAATTTTATCTCAATCAAGTATTTTTTTAATTCTTTTGGGCGCTGGTTTATTATTTAACCTAATAGAAGAAAATTGCAAAGAATTTAGAAAACACAAATTCCGCCGTTACGCACTTCGCGTGTCCGCTCATAGGCTTTGCCTACTTCGGTGCTCCATGGCGAGCTAATAAAAATTGATTTGGTGATTTCATTTAGGTATTGTTTTACAATTTGACTAATAATGACTTAGCACTAATTGAAATTTTAGATATAATAATAGTTCTTATGGAGATGATTTATTCACTGCAACTTAACCGCGTTCTTATGTAAAACCCCTTTCACAAATTAGAAACGATTAAATTGCAATGAATTATCTCCTGTTTTTTTAATAAGCTTTATCATGAACTCCAGAAATTGCTCTTCCTGAAGGTTCATCCATGTTTTTCCAGGCTGCATCCCATTCCAGAGCTTTTGCTGTACTGCAGGCAACACCGGCTTCGTGAGGAACCACTTTTGCAGCGCTGTCACTTGGGAAGAATCTGCTGTAAATTTCCCTGTAGTAATATTCCTCTTTTGTCTTTGGAGGATTTACAGGGAAGCGGTTTTCTCTTCTGGCAAATTCTGCATCACTGATTTTTTCTTCTGTGATTTTCTTTAAGGTATCAATCCAGTTATAACCTACACCGTCACTAAACTGTTCTTTTTGTCGCCAGCAAATATCCTGTGGAAGCATATCTTCAAAAGCCTTACGCAGAATCCATTTTTCCATTCGCTGTTTACCGTCCGGAAGCTTTATGTTCATTTTGTCGCAAGGATTCAAGTTCATGGCAATATCAATAAAGTCTTTGTCCAGGAAAGGAACTCTGCCTTCTACACCCCAGGCCATTAAAGACTTATTTGCACGCAGACAGTCATAAAGATGAAGCTTACTCATTTTTCTAACTAATTCCTCGTGGAACTCCTGTGCATTTGGTGCTTTATGGAAATATAAATAACCGCCGAATAATTCATCAGAACCTTCGCCGGAGAGAACCATTTTAATTCCCATTGATTTAATAACGCGTGCAAGCAAATACATAGGGGTTGAAGCTCTTACTGTTGTAATGTCGTAAGTTTCTATGTGATAAATTACATCTGGCAGGGCGTCCAATGCTTCCTGTATAGTAAAATGAACTTCGTGATGAACTGTGCCTATGTAATCAGCGGCTTTTTGTGCTGCAATTAAATCCGGGCTTCCTTCAAGACCAACTGCAAATGAGTGAAGCTGCGGCCACCAGGCACTTTCTTTAGAATCAGATTCAACGCGCTTCTTTGAAAACTTTTGTGTAATGGCTGCGATGATGGAAGAATCTAATCCGCCAGAAAGAAGAACGCCATAAGGAACATCAGACATAAGCTGTGCTTTTACTGCAGCTTCAAGTCCGTTCTTTACTTTATCAATAACACTTGGATTAATTACATCGCCTTTTTCATCGCAGGCCTTTGGATTGTTTTTAACCGCATCAAATTTTTCCCAGTCACGGAAATACCAGCGCTTTGGCTTTTCGTCTTTAGAATAAAAATAATGACCGTTCGGAAATTCTTCTATTGAAACACAATGTCCTTCTAAAGCTTTAAGTTCAGAAGCAACATAGTAGCGGCCCTGTTTGTCCCATCCCTGATATAATGGAATAACACCAATTTCATCGCGGGCAATAAGGTACACATCTTTTTCACTGTCATATAAAGCAAAGGCAAAAATACCGCTGAGCTTTTCTAAAAATTCTTTTCCGTAAGTTTTGTATAAAGGAATAATTACTTCACAGTCAGACTTAGTTTTAAAATTATATTTTCTTTCGAATTCTTTTCTTATTTCCTGATGATTATAAATCTCACCGTTAGCAGCTAAAATGATTTTTCCATCGTCGCTAATCAGAGGCTGTTTTCCAGAAAGAGGGTCTACAATTGAAAGTCTTTCGTGACTGAGAATTGCATTATTATCAGAATAAACGCCGCTCCAGTCCGGACCTCTGTGACGGATTTTTTTTGACATTTCTAAGACTTCATTTCTAAGCTGTTCGCGTAATCCTTCGTCGATTGGTACAGAACCAGTGTTTAAATCAAAAGCACCTACAAATCCACACATAAAAACCTCCAAATAAAAAAGGCCGTAGACAGTTCTCCGTGCCTTTTACACGAAAAATTATCTACGACCTCTTTGCCTTAGTGATTTTATTTTAGACATTTTTTTTAATAATGACAAGTCCTTATGCGGCAGTGAAAAAAAATCCCGGAGAACCAGAAGGCCCTTCGGGAAAGGAAAAATACTTATATGAAAAAAGTTTTATGAAAATGGCAAAAACTTTTTCTTCTGTTTTATTCTATTTCGCCGTTAACAACTTTTTCTAACGAAATAACTTTACCGTCAGCAACAAGCTTCTTTCCTGCAGCAGTTGCACATTTTTCGCAAACCTTGTATTCAACTTTGCAGAAGCGGTCAATATCAATCTTTGCAGGTTTTTCACAAACTTCTTCGCCTTCAAGAGTAACCTGTGTTCCAGGAGCGGCCCAAGGAGCTGTGAGCAATTCAACCTTTTCTTTACCGTCTTCCATATAATCTGCAGCTAAAAGCATACCGTGACTTTCAACGCCTCTCATTTTTCTTGGAGCTAAGTTTGCAGCAATAATTACATGCTGACCTAAAAGCTCTTCTGGTTTTAAGTATGGTCTTAAGCCGGACTGAATGATTCTTGGTGTACCAGAACCGTCGTCCATTGTTTCAATATAAAGTTTTTCTCCCTCAGGGTTTGTATCAACTTTAATAATTTTTGCAACTTTTAATTCAATGTATTTGTTAAAGTGTTCAATTGGATTTTCTGCCATTTTAGGTTCAGACTTTTCTGCTTTAGGTGCGTCCTTGCTGTTAGCATTTGCAGCGTTTGCATTTTTGTCAGTCTTTGTGTTAGCAGAAGAAGCTTCTTTTGGTTCATTTTCCATTAAGAATTCTAAATCAATTTCGCCGGCAACACAAGGAACTCCAACCTGCCAGTTTTCAAGTACCTGTGGATTTATCTCACCAAAGATACCGGCAACTTTTCCTTTAACTAAAATTTCTGCCTGTCTTCCAGGAATGAATCTTGAATCATTTGATTCCCTAACTTCGTACTTGTGATCGAGGTAATATAAAATTGTACTAACTTCTGCTGCAGCGTCGTTGAAGTTTGCGTTGTTGGCAGCAGTTAAAAATCCAAGTGACTGAATTGTTTTTGTTCCTGTGTTTTCAGATGGTTCAATAAAAGCAATTTTACCAACTTCAAAAATTTTATGAGGGTAAACGGCATTTGCACTCTGGCTTTCTGACTCAAACAAAGAAGCAATAATTGAAGGACGAATAAACTGATAGTTTTCGCTCATAGGGTTTGCAATTTCAATTACATCCTTTCCATCAATTCCCATGTTATCGATATAAGATTTTTTTGAACCGAGGTAGTTAAAAATCATTTCCTGATAGCCAAGACCTGCCATAATGTTTTTAACTTTTCTGCTGTAATATGTAATTGGAAGCAGGCGGCCGATTGTAAAATCATTTGGATTTTCTGGTTCAAATTTATCAAGTCCCCAGCCAATCATTACATCTTCTATAACATCAACTTCATGAAGGAAGTCGTTTCTGTAAGGAGCTGGCATTACTGTGAATACAATGTCATCACCTTCCTGTTTAGAAGTAAATTTATTTCCCATTAAAGATAAAGCTTTTTCAACCTGGTCTTTTGTGAAAGCAACACCAAGCTTTCTGTTAATTGCTGAAAGGCGGGCGTCAGTTGTAGGCTGGAAGTAATATGGACAAACTACATCTTTTCCTAAGCCTGTTTCGTATTCGTGCTTAACCATAACAGGAAGAATTTCGTATCCGGCATCAAAGAAATCGCAGGCAACAATATTTGCAGCAAGCATAAGGTTTTCCATGTTGTCACCGGTAAGCTCTACCATTAATTCAGTATCACCAACTTCAATCTGTCCTAAAGTTGCACTGTTAATAATTGGTGCCATACTCATTATTTCGCCAGAATCATCTTTTAAGAGAGGATATTTGTCGAAATCTTTTAGAATCCATCCGTAGTCTTTTCCCTTTGGATGATTTGCAACAATTTCACGGAGAGTCTGTTTTTTATCATCCTGGAGAGGTACAAAACTTGTAGCGTCAGGATCTGCTGCAACATAGTGAATCGGCCATTTTAAATTTGCTGCACGATAAACACCCATAGAAAGTGACTTGCGTTTTCTACCAAAGTTCCATGCAAGCTTTTCCTGTGTCTGCATGATATCAATAAGCATTGCATTATCGATTGGTTTTCCGCTGATTACAAATGCAACCATATAAGGGCGGATATTTTTGAGGGCAGAATCAACATAAACAATTCTTGAGCCGCAGTCTTTTTTATCTTTAGCAGTAGACATAAATTTTGAATAGTCAGAATGTGCCTTTCCTTCATGTTCGCGAAGGCAGCGTGTAATACCACCTGTAGACCAAAGATCAGGGCGGTTTGTATCATTAAGTTCAATCTTTATAACTCTGTCATCTTCTGAATCGTTTTCGTTTGGTTTTTCATCAAGCTCAGCTTTAGCAAAAGTAAGTTTCTTTTCAAATGTATCCCAGTCGTATTTAGCTTCTAAAAGGTTCCAGAAAAGTTTTTCATTAACTTCAATTTTTGGCATAGTATCCTCGAAAAAATATATTTGATAAATAATAATATATTAAGAATTGAATGTCGAGCACAGATATATGTTTGTGAAATGAGGAATAATAGAAAGTGAAAAATTAGTATAAATGACTTCATTGTATTTGTGATTTCTGATATTATATTTTTATATTAAGTTGAAAATTTTTTTATGAGGTATTTAAATGAGATTAGCAAGACGCTTTAGACCACGCGAATTGAACAAGGTAAATCAGAAAAAAAGAGACAAGGTAATTGCAGCAAATTATGCAGTAATCAAAGCACTTTCTTCTGAAAAGAAATAATATTTCTTGTTGAATTTAAAAAGGGGTTGTCAAAGTAATATAAAGGCAGCCCCATTTTTTTTGTAAAAATTTTATTTGTAAAGTTAGTAAAATGAAACTGTATATTTCTGACCTGCATTTCTATCATGAAAATGTTATCGCATTAGACAAAAGAAATTTCTGTGATGTAAAAGACATGAATGCATATATGATTTCTCAATGGAATTCAAAAATAAAAGGCGGAGATCAAATTTATGTGCTGGGTGATATGTTCGTTACAAAAGAAGCGAAGGAAGTAAATTTTATTTTAAACCGATTAAACGGGAAAATTTTTTTAGTCGAAGGAAATCATGATTGTGTCTGGCTGAAAAAAGAAGGCATAAATTTAAATCGCTTTGAATGGATAAAACCCTATGCAGAGATTACAGATGGAAACTCCAATGTGATTTTAAGTCACTATCCGACCTTCTGCTACAATCACCAGTACCTGCAAAAAAGTGACGGTAGCCCAAAGACCTTTATGCTTTACGGTCATGTTCATAACACACACGACGAAGTTCTTGTAAATCAATTCCAGATTTTAACGCAAAAGACTGAGCTTTTGGGAAGTACGGGAACAAGAAAAATTAACTGCAATATGATAAACTGCTTCTGCGGGTTTTCAGACTATAAACCGCTGAGCCTTAAAGAATGGATAGAGATAGATTCTGCTAGAAGAAAGAATTTACAGATTCCGGCCAATCAAAAAATTGCAGATGAAATGTAGAGACAGATGGGAACAGCTTTATTTCGTTTTAATCTGTGTCCTATAAAGTTCTATTCCTGATTTTTCATAAAAAGTTAAATCTAAGTGAGAGTCATATATTTTCAAATCGAGCCAGCCAAAAACTTCATTATTAATCCATTTAGAATATGGTGAAGAATAGGTTAAGTTTTCGTCGAGCTTTCCGCCCATAGTACCAAGAACCGCATAAGAAACATTTTCTTTTTCCAGGTATTCAAAAAAATGATTGTGTCCACTTAAGGATAAATCTACATTGTATTTTTCAAGAATAGGGCAAAGTCTGTTTATAACATCAGGAATATCGCCCCAGCTTCTTTGAGCCAGTACATCATAAAAGCCAGAGCCTGTTATGTAGCAGTGAGAAATTACAATAACAGTGTCTTCCTGAGGAATAGATTCCAGCTGATTAATAAGCCACTTTTCCTGCTTCTTAGAAAACTCTGCTGTATCCCACAAAATATTTAAAAAGATAAAATGTATGGTGCCGTTGTCCATCCTGAAGTAGAAAGTGTCACTTTTGTTCATAAAGGTTGATTTAAAAAGAGGGAGACCATTTATCAGCGCATCGTGATTTCCCGGGATTGCCCTAAGCTTTGTGTGTTTTAAATTTTCCTGTATGTCATTGACAGCTTTTTTGTAAATGCCCGGGATAATGCCTACTTCAGAAATATCACCAAGAAGGAAAAGGCAGTCATAATTGTTAAAGTCGATTTGTTTCAGGATTTGTTTTCTGGCTTCTGCATTTGAAGTTGAAGAACCCCAGTGAGGATCCGAAGTAAATGCATAGTGTGCAATTAAGTTTTCTGCCTCGTCAGTTTGCTTTATTTCGCTAACGGGCAGCGGGTTATTTATATCAAGAATATCAAGTCCGTTTCTGTTGATTTTAACTGATGATAGAATTGAAAGGGTCAGAAAAAGTGTACAGTAAAAAATTAAGCCAAGAGTAGAAATAATGATTAAAAAATTATGTGTGAATTTATTCGGCTTAAAATGATTTATAATCGACAATGCAACAGGTGAAAAAAGCAGAATAAAAAATATCAGGTAAATTAAAAGTCCTTCTTTGTGCCAGTGAAAAGTTCCCTGCATTCCGCAGAGTAATGAAAACCAGATGAAAACTGTTACTGAAAGAATAAATGTAATAAAGGCAAAAATTTCGCACTTTTTGAATTTCTTTATGAACATATGATTTCCTGCTGTTAATAGTTTATATATAGATTTTACACCAAAATTTTTATAAAGCATTAAATATTTTTATGCATGGAAGAATATAAATTCCCTTTAAAAAATGATTTTGACCATGTTATATTTATAAAACAATTTGATTTGGAGAGAAAAATGAAAGGTAAAAGAATAAATAAGCTGTGGTTTGTTATAAGTCTTTTGTTTTGTGCGGTAATTGTTTATTTCACATTTGGGGAAAACTTATTCAAAGGGAAAGAGACAGAAGAGTCCTATAAAGACTTTTATGAAGAAGTTAAAAATAATGAAATTGAATCTGTCACCCTTAAAGAAAATGAAATTCTTTACAGTAAAAAGGATACAGAAAAGGCCTTGTATAAGACTATAAATCCGGATTCACAGGGGTTAAAAGAGTTTCTTTTGCTGAATGGGGTACAGATTAAAGAAGAGCAAAACTTTAGTGATTTAATTTCTGCGATATTTGATGCTGCATTTTATATATTTTTCTTTGCAATTATATTATTTGTTTTTAAGAAGTTTATTTCACCAAATACTTTTAAAGTTGTGCGTAAAACAGGAAAGAATTTCTTGAATGTTATTGGAATGGAAAAGTTAAAGCTTGAAATGAAACAGGTAATGGAAATTATGAAAAATCCAGCTGAATGGGCAAAAAAAGGTGTAAGGCTACCGAAAGGTATTTTACTGGAAGGGGATCCTGGAAACGGTAAAACGCTGTTTGCTCAGAGTCTGGCTGGTGAAGCAAGCGTTAATTTTATTCCAGCAAAGGCGACAGATTTCGAGAGTATGTTTATGGCAATTGGTCCTATGAAGGTAAAGCTGCTGTTCAGTAAGGCCAGAAGAAAAGCCCCATGCATTGTATTTATTGATGAATTTGATGGAATTGGTACAAGAAGAAATTATTCCGGTTCAGCAATAGAAACAGAAAATACCAGGATTGTAACGGCACTTTTGAATGAATTAGACGGATTCCAGCCAAATCAGGGGATTTTAGTTATAGCTGCTACAAATAATACAAAGGCTTTAGATGAAGCTTTAATAAGACCAGGAAGATTTGATGCTAAATATACAGTGCCATACCCAGATGCTAATGACCGTTTGGAGCTGATTAAGATGTATACAAAGAACAAAAACCTGTCTGAGAGCATTAACTTACGAACGTTAGTTGATAAATTTAGTGGTTTCAGCTGTGCAAAGATAGAATCAACGCTAAACAGGGCTGCTTTACTGGCTAATCAGGCGGGAAAGACTTGTATAGAAGAAATAGATATTTCTACAGCATTGGAAAACTTATAAACGAACGGTAGTTAGTGGCAAACATAGTGGTTTCGACAGGCTCAACCACCGCAATTCTTGCGAGGCTCAGGGACCGCAGGCTCAATCATCGCGCGTATGTAGTCATTGAGCGTAGTCGAAATGACGTGTTTCACTGGATATGATGGTGAAGTACGTGGTGGAGGGCGTTGCCCCGATACGCTTCGCCTACTCAACCACCGAACAACTTCTTAGCAGCCGTAGAATTTGTTTTTGTCTTCTTCCGTAATTTTTCTCAATACACGGCAGGGATTTCCTACTGCGACACAATCACTTGGGATGTCTTTACAAACTACACTTCCGCCACCAATTACTACATTACTGCCGATTGTCACCCCGGGCATAATCTGTACCCCTCCGCCAATCCATACATTATCGCCGATTGTTATTGGAAGAGCATATTCTAAGCCCTGGTTTCTTCTCTCGTAGTCTATAGGATGTCCTGCTGTATAAAAGCCGCAGTTTGGTGCTATGAAGATATTGTTCCCAAACTTTACTTTTGCGCAGTCTAGAATTACTGTGTTATGGTTCGCATAAAAGTTCTCGCCAATTTCTATGTTGTACCCATAATCACACCAGAAAGGGCTTTCAACTGTTACATTGTTTCCGCATTTGCCTACAATTTTCTTGAAAAGCTTTCTACGTTTTTCTCTTTTAGAAGGAAGTGTATTGTTGAACTTAAAGCATAAATCCTTTACGCGGTGTCTGTCACCTACTAAAGATAAATCTGTACCCGAGTCATATAACTGTCCGCGTAACATTTTTTCTCTTTCTGATAATTCGCTAGTTGATTGTTCAGACATTTAGTTCCTCCACATATTCGAATCGCCATTTTTGTTTTACATCAGGATATTTTATTTTATCTACTTCAGACAAAAACATATTCTTTTCTCTAATCCAAAGTGAATTGTCACCATACAAGCGTCTGTAAACAACATACTCTTCTTTTGTTTCAGAGTGATAAGCTACGTCTTCTACAATGTAATAATGATTTTTAAAATGCCTGTATACACCATGAATTTTTACAGTGCGGCCTTCTTTATTGAATTTATTTTCTTCCATAAAAAATTACTTCCTGAAATTTTAGATTTGTATAGTAAAAGTGTTATGCTGAATACAGATTCTGAAACACACATTTGTAGCAAGTGCGTGCAAATGTGGCGTAGCGGAGGAATGACGGGTTGTTTACAAAGACTGTCTGTGGCGTTCGAAAAGAAGAACTCCGGCAGCAACGGAAACATTAAGGCTGTCGATTTTTCCGCAGGTTGGAATTGAAACTACAACATCACTGTTTTCTTCAAGTAAGCGGGAAATGCCTGTTCCTTCACTACCCATTATAATACAGGCTTTATCTGCAAAGGAAACATTCTGAAGTGACTGGCCGCCTGCATCTGCTGCGTAAATCCAAAATCCATTTTCCTTCAGAATTTGAACTGCTCTTACAAGATTTTTTTCTTTACAAAGATTTACCCAGCCGGAAGCTCCTGCGCTTGTTCTTGCAATTATGTCGTTTTCCTGAATTGAAGAAGTAGTGTTTCTCTCAGGTACAACTAAAAGGTTACAGCCAAACTGATCACACGAACGGATAATGGCACCAATGTTATGTGGATCAGTTACACTGTCCAGGATTAAAACAGTTGCTTTTTCAGGGCAGGTTTTTATCCAGGCGTCCAGTGACAAAAGATTTTCTGAAGTCTGTTTTTCACCTTCTGTAACTAAAACAATTCCACGGCTGTCCTGAAGTTCTAAAGGTAAATCTTTTACAAGGTTGGAAATATATTCGTCATCAACTTTTATACATTCAAAGCCGGCATCTTTTGCATTAAATAAAATTTTCTTTATTCTCGGACCAATCTTCGAATAATAAATTTTAAGAGTTACAGCTTTTGACTTTTGGTTTTCATATCGTCTGATTCTTTCTTCTACGGCATGAAAACCTGTATAAATATTTTGTGCCATTTAATTTTCCTAACGGGAACTAATTATTTTTACCGCAGCAGTTTTTGTATTTCTTTCCACTACCGCAAGGACAAGGTTCATTTCTTCCGATTTTTTTGCCTTCCCTTACAACAGTAGTAGGTCTCATCATTCCTTCGCTATAGAACCACTCGCCGTTAATTTTCTTAAAGCCGGCAATTTCATGGTGTATATCGCGAATTCCTTTCTGTGTATAAGTTGCTTCGAATTCAACAATTCCTTCTTCGTCTGCTTCAGTTCCTTTTTCTGTTCTAAGAATCTTTAAGCCATGCCAGGTACTTTTATTGCTCCAGTCTTCTGTTGCTTTCTTGTCGATTTCAGCAATTTTTTCACCGGTTTCACAGGAATTAATAATGAAATCAATTTCATGCTTTACATAAGAGGTGTATCGCGCTCTCATTAAACTTTCTGCGGTAGGAGCTTTTTTCGAACCTTTAATAATTGGTTCACAACATTCGCCATAAACTTTTCCGCTACCACACGGACATAAATCTTTATTTTCACTCATGAGTGGCATTTTACTGTTTATCGTTATAGACTTCAACCACCATATTAGTTACTGCATAAGATAAACAAATTCACTAAAAGCCTAGCCCTGGGTGGAGAGGCTGCGAAGCAGTAGAAGGGGCTCTTAACAGCACCTTCTATGAAACCTCGCAACACAGGTTAGCAGTATAAAATGTGCTCCAAAAAGATAAAAAAAGACAGGCTCTTTCATATAGCGACATAAAATTGTTCTCGTGATAAACTGTGCGTATAGGAATAAAAATGAAAGCAGTTTTATATACCCAGGAAAAAGAAAACGAATGGAACGAATTTGTTAAGAATGCAAAGAATTCACTTTTTATGTTTAACCGTTCATTTATGGAATATCACAAAGACCGTTTTACAGACAATTCACTTTTATTTTACGACGAGGAAGAACTTGTTGCTCTACTGCCGGCAAGCCTAAAAGAAAATAAACTGTATTCGCATGGCGGGCTCACCTATGGCGGATTCATTACAAGTACTAAAATGAAGCAGCATCATATGAATGAATGTTTTGAGTGCCTTAAAGAATATATGCAGCAGAATAAAATCGAAAGCATTTTGTATAAAACAATTCCTTACATATACCACAAGCAGGGTGCACAGGAAGATATTTACAGCCTCTTTTTGAATGATGCAAAAACAGAAAAAATAGAACCTGCAACTGTGATTAATTTAAAAGACCCGCTTAAAATGCCAAAGGGAAGAAAAGCTCAGGTTTCAAGGGCAAAGCGTGAAGGCGTTGAGATTGTTGAATCGACTGATTTTAAAACATTTATAGAACTGGAAAACAGTGTCCTGTCTGAACATCACAATACAAAGGCCGTGCACACTGGAGAAGAGCTTGAACTTTTGCACAGCCGCTTTCCAGAAAACATAAAACTGTATGCTGCTATGTATAAAGATAAAATGATTGCAGGTACAGTTTTATTTATTTATGACACAGTTGTTCATACCCAGTATCTGGCAGCAAATGATGAGGCCCGCGAGATTGGTGCGCTGGATTATGTTGTTGCTTCTGTAATCGAAAATTATAAAACGACAAAAGCTTATCTTGATTTTGGAATTTCATCTGAAGAGGGCGGTAAAGTTTTAAACGAAGGATTGATTTTCCAGAAAGAAGGCTTTGGCGGAAGAACGATTGTATACCAGACTTTTTCAATGAAGGCTTAGTGAACAGGTTTTAAGTTTAAAGATTTTTCAGGGTTTGCTTTAATTTATTTTACATACTTTCCTCTATATATAGATAAAATATTTATTTTTACTTCATCATATAGTATAATTGTAGAGTTTTTATATTTTGTTATTTGGAGAAAATTTTGGATACATTTTTAAAACAAATAGTGAACGGCCTTTCCCTGGGAAGCATCTACGCGTTGATTGCGCTTGGCTACACTATGGTTTACGGTATTGTTAAACTGATTAACTTTGCTCACGGCGATGTTATGATGGTTGGAGCATATGCAGGATATTTTGTCTTAAGGGCAGTTGGTGCAACTCCAACCGGTATGGTTTTAGCATTTGCAGCAGCGATGGTTACTTGTGCTTTATTGAGCCTTGTTATAGAACGATGTGCGTACAGGCCTTTGCGTTCTGCGCCCCGCTTGAATTCATTGATTACTGCAATTGCGGTTGAATTGATTCTGCAGAATTTAATGCGTGTTCTGCCTTTTGTTGGTCCTGATCCGCGACAGTTCCCTACAATGCCAACTCACAATATGACTTTAGTTACAAAGCATTATCCTAACGGTTTAGTTTCAATTTCTAACATTCAGGTTATTGTTATTGTTGTTTCTGTAATCCTTATGCTGCTTTTGAATTATATAATTAATTATACAAAGACTGGAAAATCTATGCGAGCCGTTAGTCACGATATGGGTGCCGCAAGTCTTATGGGAATCAGCGTTAATAAAACGATTGCCATTACATTTGTAATCGGCTCTGTTTTAGCTGGTGCCGGTGGTGTTTTGTATGCAACTGCTTATCCACAGATAGATCCAATGATGGGATACATTCCGGGACTTAAAGCTTTCGTTGCTGCGGTTTTGGGAGGAATTGGTTCTGTGCCTGGCGCTATGGTTGGTGGTGTAATTCTGGGAATCGCTGAGACCATGACAAAGGCATACATTTCTTCTCAGTACGCTGATGCAATTTCTTATTGTATTTTGATTGTAATCCTTTTAGTTAAGCCTGCAGGTCTTTTAGGCAAGAAACAGGTTATAAAGGTTTGATGAGGGCTAAAGCGATGAAAAATAAACACACAAGAAATACATTGATTTTAACCGTGATTTCACTTCTGGTTGTTATAGTTCCATCTTTACTGATTCAGATAAAGGCAATCAATTTTTCTAGTCCAATCGGTATAGACGGTTATTGGGCACAGATAATTACACTTGCCGGCGTTAATGCGATTATGGCTATCAGCGTAAATATGGTCTGCGGTATTACAGGCCAGCTTTCTTTGGGTCAGGCAGGATTTCAGGCACTGGGTGCGTATGCTGTAATATTCTTGACTTCTACCTGTCATATCCCTCTTTTTGTAAGCATTATTTTAAGCGGTTTAATTGCAGCTTTCTTTGGGTTCTTAATTGGATTCCCTACTTTAAAACTTGAAGGCGATTATCTTGCAATTGTAACTTTAGCTTTTGGTGAAATAATCCGCGTTGTTTTAGTTAACTTAAAGCAGTTTACAGGTGGTCCTATGGGCCAGCAGTTTACAACGGTATTTACTTCATCATTACAATATGGCGCTTTAATTTCTTATGTTTCTATAATCGGTTCTCTGGTTTTAATTATTGTCTTTTTACAAAACTTTTTACGCTCAACTTATGGTCGTGCAATTTTAGCTGTAAGGGAAGATGAAGTTGCAGCAAACAGTACAGGAATTGGAGTTTTCAAATATAAGATGACAGGCTTTGTTATTGCTTCATTCATTGCAGGAATTGCCGGTGCTTTATATGCTCCGTTTATCGGCTTTGTTAAACCTGAACTTGCAAGCTTTAATAATTCCATCAACGCTTTGATTTATGTTGTTTTAGGCGGAATGGGAAGTATTACTGGTGGAATTCTTGCGGCATTTGTTTTAACAATTTTACAGGAGTTCCTGCGCTTCTTAAAGAACTACAGACTTTTGATTTATCCGGTAATTTTGATTTTCGTAATGCTGTTCAGACCTCAGGGACTTTTGGGAACAAAGGAATTGAGTTTTATCGGTATATGGGAAAAAGCACCTGCCTTTTTCAAGAAATTGTTTTCAAGAAAAAATAAAACCCAGGCAAAAGAAGCTGCTGCAGAAAACGAAAGCGGCGAAGAGATTAAGGAGGAAAAGTAATGGACACAACTGAAAAGAAAGAACTTTTACTCCGCGCAAAAGATATTTCGATTGTATTTGGTGGATTAAGAGCTGTAAGTGAATTCAATCTTGATTTGTACCAGGGCGAATTGATTGGTTTGATTGGTCCAAATGGTGCCGGAAAAACCACTGTATTTAATATGCTTTCTGGAATTTATAAGCCTACAGAAGGAACTATTACTTTTGTTGGAAAAAACGGAAAGCTCGAAGTTACAAATAAAAAGTCACCGTCTGAATTGAACAGAATTGGAATTGCACGTACTTTCCAGAACATCCGCTTGTTTGGTTCACTGACTGTTGCTGATAACATAAAAATTGCCCTGCATGAAAGCAGAACTGTAAACCCGCTTGATGTTTTATTCAGGACAAAGAAATTTCGACGCGATGAAGAAATGATGCAGGAAAAAGCCCTTCACATTCTTTCGATATTCAATCTTGATAAAAAAATAAATGAACTTGCAAAGAATCTTCCGTATGGAGAACAGCGTAAACTTGAAATATGCAGAGCCCTTGCAAGTAATCCTAAGCTTTTACTTTTAGATGAACCTGCAGCCGGAATGAACGGACAGGAAACTCAGGAGCTTATGAATCTTATAGCATTTATCCGTAAAGAGTTTGATCTGACTGTTTTACTTATAGAACACGATATGAAACTTGTTATGGGAATCTGTGAGCGCCTTATGGTTTTAAATTATGGTAGAGTGATTGCGTCTGGAAGTCCAAAAGAAATTCAAGCAAACCCGGAAGTAATTAAAGCGTATCTTGGCAGCGGCTTTGAAGCAGGCGAAGGAGATAAACAATGAGTATGCTGGAAGTAAAAGACCTTGTAGTTTCTTATGGAGCTATAAAAGCGTTACAGGGAATTTCGTTTAAGGTTGATGAAGGTGAGATTATCAGTTTGATTGGTTCCAATGGTGCCGGAAAAACAACAACCTTACATTCAATCAGTAATCTGATAAAAAAAGTTTCAGGACAGATTTTGTTTGAAGGCGAAGACATAACAAATCTTGCTGCTGATAAAATTGTAAAGAAAGGATTAATTCAGGTTCCGGAAGGCCGTCGCGTTTTTGCTAATATGTCAGTAAAAGAGAATCTTGAGCTTGGTGCATATTCAAGGACTGATAAGGCACAGATTAAAACTGATCTTGAGTGGACATTTGAACTGTTTCCCCGCTTAAAAGAAAGACTGAATCAGATTTCGGGAACCTTAAGTGGCGGCGAACAGCAGATGCTTGCAATGGCGAGGGCACTTATGTCAAAGCCGCGACTTTTGCTGCTGGATGAACCAAGTATGGGACTTGCGCCAATTCTAGTTGATGAAATATTCAATATCATTCAAAAGATTAGTTCTTCTGGTACAACAATTTTGCTTGTTGAACAGAATGCCTATAAAGCGTTGTCAATTGCGAATCGTGCTTATATACTAGAAACAGGAAATGTTACTAAAGAAGGTCTTGCAAAGGACTTGATAAATGATAATTCCATTAAAGCTGCTTATCTTGGAGGTTAAATTATGCTTGTAAAGGATATAATGACAAAAAACCCAATTACAGTTAATCCTGAAATGTCTGTGCTTGAAGTAAAGGATGTTATGAATACAAATAAGATTAACAAGCTTCCGGTTCTTGATAAATCAGGAGCGTTAGTTGGTATTTTAACTAAAAACGATTTAATTAAAGCTTCTCCAAGTGATGCGACAACTCTTGATATGTTTGAAGTGGGCTATTTACTCAGCAAGCTTACAGTTGAAAAAGTAATGTGCAAAAACGTAAAATTTGTAACTGAAAACGAAACTGTAGAAGAAGCTGCCCGACTTATGAGCGATTTCAATATCGGTAGTCTTCCGGTTTTAAATGGAAACATAGTAGTAGGAATTATTACTGAATCCGATTTGTTCAATAGCTTTGTAAATATGTTTAATTCAAGAACACCTGGAGTTCGTGTAACTGTTTTGCTGGATGAAAAGCCTGGAGTTCTTGCAAAAATCTCTGAGCTGATTGCTGAAAAAAACGGAAACATTGTGTCTCTTGTAACCTTTAATGCTGATGATTCTGCTCACAAAAAGGTGACAGTTAAACTCGAAAATATTAGTGAAGAAGATGTTAAAGAGATTATAGCAAGCTGCGGATACACAATCTGTGATATAAGAAGTGTCTGAAGTGGCGGGCTGTACAGACCCTGAAACGAGTTCAGGGTGACAGATTCCTGTCATTCCGAATACTTCGACATGCTCAGCACATCGCTTGTTTCGGAATCTGTATGGGTAGAGATGCTGAAATGAATTCAGCAGGACTGTTTCATACAAGTTCAGGTGACAGATGTTATTTCTTTAATAGTGCTGCAAATGGATTGTATGTTTCGCCATCATCATTTTGAGAAGCGAGGTATTCTTTTGCATTATCTTCTTCTTCATTGCTTACAACAGGTGACAGAGAGATTCTTTTTTCCTGCACATCAATTTTGTCAATTATTACAGCAATATCTGTACCCTCTTTGTACACTTTCTTTAAGTTTGTGTTTCTTTCTACATTCAGTTTTGAAATGTGAACAAGACCGTCAATTCCTGCAGCAAGACTAACAAATATACCAAAATCTGTCACCCTTGAGATTTTAGAATCAATTCGATCGCCAACCTTGAAGCTGGCAGTAACATCGTCCCATGGATCTTTTTCTAATTCTTTCATTGAAACGCTGATTCTTTCGTGTGTCCAGTCAGCTTTTATAACTTTAGCTTTAACTTTTTGACCTACAGAAAGAACTTCGTGTACATCGTTTACTCTTGCGCGTGAAATTTCGCTGATAGGTAAAACTGCCTGTACCCCGTCTAAGTCTATAAAGGCTCCATAAGATTCAATTGATTTAACTGTACCCTCTACAACTGTACCCTCTTTAATAGATTTAGAGAGACTGTCGATTTTTTCATTTGCCTGTGCTTCTAGAATAGCTCTGTTTGAGACAATTATATTCTTGCCTTCGTTTTTGTATTCCTGGATTTTAAATACCTGATGTGTACCCACATATTCGGCAGGTTCTTTTCTTTGTCTGTACCCCATTTGTGAATAGGGACAGAATGCTTTTGTGTTTCCGATGATTACTTCGAAGCCGCCCTTAATTTCTGCTTTTACGCTGCCTTCTACAGGGATTCCGCTTTTATAGGCTGTTTCTAAAACAGAAGTGTCTGCGTTTTGACCTGCAAGCTTTGTTGTAAAACGATATTCCTCGTTTCTAGAAGAAACAAAATATACTTTGATTGTGTCTCCTTCTTTTACAGAGCAGTTGCCATTTTCGTCAGTTAATTCTGCTTTATCTAATATACCTTCGCTTTTTAATCCTAAGTCTAAAAAGATTGTATCTCCAGAAATTGCTACTACTGATGTTTCAATTTGCTGTCCAACTTCAAATAAATTTTTCATTTTGTCCTCGTTTTGTTGCTTTAATATGGTTGTTCTATTTCACTTGAAATTATGTGTAATAGTATATGTTGAAATGTAAATAATAATGATGAATTTATCAAGTGAAATGTTTCTGTTTGCAAAATGTGGTTTCGACCCTTCGACTGGGCTCAGGGACTGAGTGCTCATCCACGTGTTTCACTCAATGTACTGGGTAGTTTCGACAAGCTCAACCACCCCTGAAAAGACGGCCTCAACCACCGCGGGTATAGCGAGTTCGAGGTGGTTTCGACGGGCTCAACCACCACGGCTTTATAAAACAGCCAGACATACAAATGCGGTGAGTAAAAATATGGAAGCGTTGATTACTTCTTCAAGCGGGAATCTGGTTTCATTGGTTTTTGAGTTCGTATAGTCTGTGTGGGATTCAAGGGTTTCCTGTTTTCTATTTAAAATTAGTTTTATTTTTTTCAGCGTGTATCCTAAAAAATTAAAAGTGCCTTTCTTGGAAAAAAAACTCATCAGTGAAGTAAAAAATAAAAATACAGAAATTACAAAGCTTGAATCGCAAAGGCACCTTGCTGCAGGAAATTCTTTCTGTGAATTTGTATAAATGAATCTTGCCAGGAGTAAATCTAGAATAAGGGCAATTAAAAATTCAACAGAAAATTTTATAAGTCGTTTTGAATCTTTCATTATTATATATTGCCTTTTATTAAGTTTAATGTCGAGTTTTATTTGACTCAGAGTTTATGCACATACAGATGCTGAAATAAATTCAGTATGACCAGACTGCCTGTTACCTTGAACTTGCATCAGGGTCTGGAACTGGAATTGCCCTCAATAAAGCTTTTGTGTATTCCTGTTCAGGATTTGCAAACAATTCATCTGAAGTTTTCTGTTCAACAATTTTTCCCTTGTACATTACACCGATTCTGTCGCAGAAATATTTTACTATTGCTAAGTCGTGTGCAATAAATAAAATTGAAAGGCCTAATTCTTTTCGTAAATCATTTAGCAGATTGATTATCTGAGCCTTAATTGAAACATCAAGTGCACTTACCGGTTCATCTGCAATGATAAGTTCAGGCTTCATTATCAATGCTCTTGCAATTCCGATTCTCTGTCTCTGGCCGCCGCTAAATTCGTGAGGATAACGGTGAGCGTAGTCTTTTAAAAGTCCAACTTTATTCATAACGTCAAAAACTTTTTCATCAATCACTTTTTCATTCTTCTCGCCCTGAATCCTTAAGCCTTCAGAAATAATTTCCCTTACATTCATTCTTGGGTTTAAAGAGCTTACAGGATCCTGAAAAATCATTTGTATTTTTGTTTCCATTTGATTTTTCTTTTGCAGAAGTTTAATTTGCTTCAGTTCATTTTTATCAGTGACATTCAATGTCCCGGCATTTATCAGTTTGTCATTAAAATAAATTTTCCCGCCGGTAATTTTATACAGCTTAATGATAGAGCGCCCTATTGTAGTTTTTCCTGAGCCGCTTTCACCAACAAGTCCATATACTTCACCTTTTTTTATTTCGAAGCTTACATCATCAACTGCTTTAAAATCTTTGTTAAAATATTGAGATAAATGTTCTACGCGTAAAATTGTTTCTGCCATTTATTTCTCCAGCTTTTTTCTATTTAAAAGAATTTTTTCAGGCGGGGTAACGCTTGGTGCATCTGGATGCAAAAGCCATGTTGCTGCCTTATGTGTTGGTGTGATTTCAAAAAATGGCGGTTCCTGTTCAAAATCAATCTGCATTGCATATTTATTTCTTGGAGCAAATGCATCGCCCTTTGGAGCCTGTATAAGATTTGGTGGAGTTCCCGGAATAAATTCCAGCATTTTAGTTGAGTTTAAATCCGGTACAGACGAAAGCAGGGCCCAGGTGTAAGGATGTCTTGAGTCATAAAAAATTTCTCTAAGCATTCCGTATTCAACAATTTTTCCTGCATACATTACAGCAATTTTATCTGCAATATTTGCAACAACTCCTAAATCGTGCGTTATGAAAATTACAGACATTTTTCTTTCATCTTTTAGTTTTTTTATTAAGTCCAGGATTTGTGCTTGAATCGTTACATCAAGTGCAGTTGTCGGCTCGTCACAAATTAAAAGCTCTGGGTTAGAAGAAATTGCTATTGCTATAACTATTCGCTGCCTCATTCCTCCAGACAGTTCAAACGGATACTGATAAAATCTTTTTTCAGGATTATCAATGCCGACTTCATTCATAAGCTTTATTGCTTTTTCGAAGGCGATTTTTTTTGTCACTTTGTATGCTGCTTTTTTTACTAAGAATTTCAAACCCTCAGAAAATTCTTCGCTGCTTTCAAAATAATCTGGAGCGGTAAAATAATCAGTGTTTGCATTTTGATTTTCGCTAAAAAATTTTTCGTACTTTTTTGTAATCGCTTTGATTTCATTCTTTATGCTTTTATTGTCAGCCGAAAGCTTTTTTATTTCTGCTAAAAGTTCTTTCTTTGCCAAGTGCCTTTCAGTTTTGCCGTTTAGAATCATTGACTCTGTTAACTGATATCCGACTTTAACAATTGGATCCAATGCTGAAAGAGGGTCCTGGAAAACCATAGCGATTTTATTTCCTCTGATTTTAGTAAATTCTTTCTCGCTGAAGCTGAGTAAATTTTTCCCCTCGTATAAAATTTCTCCGCTTTCAATAATTGCGTTTTCTGCTTCTATTCCTAAAATTGCTTTTGCAGAAACTGATTTACCGGAGCCGCTTTCTCCTACCAAGGCAAGTGTTTCTCCTTTTTCTAAATCAAAATCAATTCCGCGAACTGCATGGAGAATTCCTTTTTCTGTCCTGAAGCTTACAGATAAATTTCTAACACTCAAATATTTTTTGTTCATCATACTGTTCCTTTTAGAGAAGGATTAAATGCATCCCTTAAACCGTTTCCAAATTCATTAAAGCAGATTAATAAAATTGAAATAAAAGATGCCGGGAAAAATACACAATGCGGATGTGTTGATAAAACTGATTGTGCTGCATTTAACATTGTTCCTACAGAAGTCATTGTGTCTGACTGCAAGTTTACAATTCCAAGATAAGTTAGATTTGCTTCCGAAAAAATTACTGCAGGAATTGAAAGTACGCTTGTTGTAATTATAAAACCGATTGCATTTGGAAGAATGTGTTTAAAGATTAAGCGTGAATCTTTTGCTCCCAGTGTACGGCTTGCCATTACATATTCATGTCCCTTGAACCTGTAGAACTGTGCCCTTACTGTTGATGAAGTTCCAATCCATCCAAAGAAAATAAATGCGAAGAACATGCTTACAATAGGGCCGGCTTTTTTTGCAAAGTATAATTGAAAGAGTGTCATTAAGATTACAGATGGAACCTGACCTAAAATGTCTTTTATTCTTTCTATGACTAAATCCACTGTACCGCCATAATAGCCTTCAATTGAACCGATGATGATTCCTAAGAATAAATTTATTGCAGCAACACAAATTGAAAGGATAAGTGAAAGTCGTGCACCGTATGCAAGTCGTGTAAAAATGTCGTAGCCTGATGAATCTGCACCAAATAAAAAGGAAGCAGAAAATCCGTTTTTGTATTTGTACCATTCCTTATATAAAACTCTTACTTCTTTTTGTTTGCCGTCCATTCTTTCTATAAAGAATAAAGGGCTTTCGTTTTCTTTTAAAAATATATCTTCTACAGAACCTGTCGCTGGGTTTTTTAATGCAATGCCTTTATCATCAGTTTTAAACCACGCATTCATATCATTTTTGTATGCAATATTAGTAACTTTTTTTTCATCAATTACCGGATAAAAAATCTGCACGTTGTTTTTTTCTTCATATGCTTTTGCTTCATTAAATTCGCTGTCGGAAAGAATAAGTTTTTTCCAGCCGACTTTTGCGTAGGTGTCGATTTTAATTTTATGCCATTCCCTTAAGCGGCTTGCAATTTCAACTTTTTTTAACCCGTAATCTTTTACAACAGCGCCGGGAATGTTTATTAAATAGTCATAAGTTTGCTGATTAACTACTTGTGTTTCATATTTCATAAAGCTTGGATTTACATAAGCGTAATAAGCATCCTTGTCAGAGATTTTATATTTAGAAAAGATTGGTGCAAAAATTGAGTATAAGATTAGAATGAAAATAATTACAAAGCACAGGACAGAAGTTTTGTTTGTAAAGAAGCGGGTCATACAGTCAGCAAAGTAGCCTTTTGTTTTTCCTGCAAAAGTGATTTTTTCTGTTTCATTAAAACTCACGAACTGAAATTTTTCTTTCGGGATTTCTGGGATGTGATTAAAACTTCCTTCAGCAGATTCATTATAATTCATTTGTTTTATTTCCTCCCATTCTGATTCTTGGGTCTATAAAGCCGTAACTTAAGTCAAATAAAATTCCTGCTAAAAGACCAATTGTTATATAGAACATTGAGCATGCCATAAACACACTGTAGTCTTTCTGTTCGATTGAAAGCAGATATGTTTTTCCGATTCCAGGCACTGCAAAAATTTGTTCGATAATCATTGAGCCTGAAATGATGTATAGAAAATCTGCTAAGAAGGTAGGCACTAAAGGAACCATAGAATTTCTGAATGCATGGCGGATGGTTGCCTGGGCTTTACTCAAACCTTTTGTTCTTGCGAGTAACATATAATCGCTTGTTAAAGTTTCTGATAATTCTGCCCTGATTAACCTCATGTCTCCTGCAATAGGGCAAAAGCTTAATGCAAGTACCGGCAGGATTGCACTGTGAAACATTTCCCATGAAAACCAGTTTGTTCCGCCGCTTAAAACTAAAGGGCATAAATTTAATTTGAAGCCCACAATGTACTGAAGTAAAAATGCATAGACGAAGGAAGGAACACTGATAAACACAATTATAAAAAACTGAACGAATTTGTCCTGCCATTTATTTTTGTTAACTGCAGCAATTATTCCGAATCCAATTCCGAGTGGCAGAGAAATTATTAATGAAAGAACATTGATGTAAATTGTTGCTGGGAGTTTGCTTGCAAGATACTTATCTACCGGCTGAAGAAAAGTTCCCATAGTTGTGCAGAAGCCCCAGTCCCATTTTGTAAAAACGTTCTTTAGAAAAATTCCGTACTGAACCATGATTGGTTTGTTATAGCCCCACGCTTCACGCATATCTTTCAGGCCTTTATCAAAGCCACCTTGTACTGATTCAACTTGATTAGGGAGCAATCTTATGAGGACAAACAGAAGTGTCATGATTAAAAACAGGGAAATTATCATTAAAATAATTCGCTTAAAAACATACTTTAACATACATAAATTTTCGGCTTTTCAACTAATTCACTGAACTTTATTAGGGATAAAATTTTCTGGATTTGTGTCTGTATAAGTTATTGACAAGTATTATATTTTCGATATAAAATCAGTACATAATTTTTGGAGCGATGGCAGAGTGGTCGAACGCGGCGGTCTTGAAAACCGTTATACTCTTACGGGTATCGGGGGTTCAAATCCCTCTCGCTCCGTCCTAAATAATTAATATAGTTTCTTTAGGAATTTTGGAGGCGTGGTAGAGCGGTAATACAACGGTTTGCTAAACCGTCGGTTCCTAAAGGGCCGGGCAGGTTCAACCCCTGTCGCCTCCGCTTGTTTGAGACTATAGCTCAGCTGGATTAGAGCATCACCCTGCGGAGGTGAGGGTCGCACGTTCGAATCGTGTTAGTCTCGTAAGAATAAGTCTGTCAGTGAGACAGGCTTTTTTTGTTTTAAAATAATAGTGTTGGGATTGTATAAGATTCGAACCGGAATGAGTGGTCATAAAAAACGCGAGATGTCGCAGCGGTTTTTATGATTCAGTGACAGGAGGTCACTGAAAACGAATGCAGGCGCCGCAGAGGGAGTAAACAGGAGGTTTACGACCAGCGCGGCGAATCGTGTTAGTCTCGGAGAAATTAAGTCTGTCAATGTGGCAGACTTTTTTTATTTTAAATCAGTTGTGATGAAATAAATTCAGCATTACCCAATAATAAAAAATTACTATATATAGTATTTTTTACTTTTCAAAAAATAAAAAAAAGTTTAGTATGGTTACTGTTGCTTTTGCAACAAGGGGTTTATTAATTATGGAATACAAAATTACTAATGCTTATTGTAAACGTGTTTGGGATGAAATCAGTGCACGTTATGCAGATCAGGATCACTTTCTTCAGGCAGCTGGTTTAGTTTTAGAAACAATTTCACCAGTAGTTGCTAAAATGCCTGAACTCGAAAAAGCTGGAGTTCTTGAACGCTTTGTAGAACCAGAAAGAATTATTATGTTCAGAGTTCCTTGGACAGATGACAAAGGTAAGCCACATGTTAACCGTGGTTTCAGAGTTCAATTTAACAGTGCAATTGGACCATATAAAGGAGGACTTCGTTTCTCTCCAGAAGTTGGATTAGATGTATTAAAATTCTTAGGTTTCGAACAGGTTCTTAAGAATTCTCTTACAACACTTCCTATGGGTGGTGGTAAAGGTGGTTCAGACTTCGATGCACACGGAAAATCAGATGCAGAAGTTATGAGATTCTGTCAGTCATTCATTACAGAACTTTACAGACATATTGGTGCTGATACAGATGTTCCAGCAGGAGACAAAGGTGTTGGTGGACGCGAAGTAGCATATATGTTTGGTCAGTATAAGAGAATTACAAATCAGTACACAGGAGTTCTTACAGGAAAGGGTCTTGAATTTGGTGGATCACTTGCAAGAACAGAAGCTACTGGTTATGGTTTAGTTTATTTCGTAGCAAGAATGCTTGAAATGAAGAACGAAACATTAGAAGGAAAAACAGCAATTATTTCTGGTGACGGAAACGTTGCTCAGTATGCTGCTGAAAAACTCATTCAGCTTGGTGCAAAACCATTAACACTTTCTGACTCAACTGGATATATCTATGATGAAGAAGGTATCACACAGAAAAAGCTTGAATATGTTAAGAAGTTCCGTGCAGCACACAAAAAGATTGATGAATACGTTAAGAAATTCCCTAAAGCAAAATTCTATAAGGGACAGAAACCTTGGGGAGTTAAAGCTGATATCGCTTTACCATGTGCAACACAGGATGAAATCTATCTTGAAGATGCAAAGAAACTTGTTGCTAACGGTGTAAGACTTGTAGCAGAAGGTGCTAATATGCCAACTCGTGCAGAAGCTATTGAATTCTTACAGAAGAACAAAGTTATGTTCGCTCCAGGAAAAGCTTCAAACGCTGGTGGTGTAGCAGTTTCAGGTCTCGAAATGAGCCAGAACTCAGAACGCCTTTCATGGTCTTTTGATGAAGTTGATGCAAAACTTAAAGACATTATGGTAAATATCCACGACAACGCTTACAATACAGCAAAGAAATATGCTACTGAAGGTGACTACGTTGCTGGTGCTAACATTGCAGGCTTCGTAAAAGTTGCAAAAGCAATGGTTGCTCAGGGTCTTGTGTGATCTAGTTTACTAAAGGCTTAAATTAATGAAACCATCTGATGTATGTCAGGTGGTTTTTTTGTTTTTAAAAACAAGGCATGTGGTGACTGAATAGCGCAAGCGTATCGAAATTATAACGGAAGTTTTAGGTACTTAGGTGGTGAAGGGCGTTGCCCCGACATGCTCAACCACCGCATTATTTCTTGGCTCAACTACCTAGGTGTTAGTTAATCATTAAATTGATTAGGACTTTGCAGGCCAGAAGCATTTGGTCGAGTGAGGCCCATTCAAGACGGGAGTGAAAGTTATGGCCGCCTGTGAAAATGTTGGGGCAGGGGATTCCCATTTCTGTGAGGCGTGAACCATCTGTACCCCCTCTAATAGGCACAAAGACCGGTTCAATGCCAGCTGATTTATAAGCATTTATGAGTTTTTCGGTGACAGATGGATTTTTATCTAAAACGGTTTTCATATTTAGATATTGCTGTGTATGTTCAGTTTTAATCTGTCCCCCTGTTTCTTCTGCAACTTTTTTTGCAATAGAATCGACTGTCTGTATCCTGTTTTGAATTCCTTCGAGAGAAAAATCGCGTAACAATAGGGACACTTTTGCTGATTCAATAGAAGATTCTGTACCCATAACGGCGTAAAAACCCTCGTAGTTCTCTGTGGTTTCGGGTAATTCATTTTTCGGGAGCATAGAAATAAACTTTGCAGCCATTAAGTTTGCGTTTATCATTACATTTTTAGCACTTCCTGTGTGGCAGGCTTTTCCTGTAAAAATTACATCGGATTTCCAGGCATTAAAGCATTCTGTTTCCAGTTCACATTTATGACCGCCGTCTACAGTGTAAGCATATTTAGATCTAAGTAATTCAAGAGGAACTTTATCCATTCCGTGTCCGGTTTCTTCATCTGGTGAAAAAATCACTTCTATAGAGTGGTGTTCAATTTTATTTGTTATGACATATTCTATAGAAGAAATAATTTCTGCAACGCCGGCTTTATCATCTGCACCTAAAAGTGTGGTGCCGTCAGAAGTTATTATTGTTTCGCCAATTGCTTCTTTAAGAAAGGAATCAGTTTTTGTTGAATGAGTAACATTACAGGAAAGCTTTATATCTGTACCCTTGTAGTTTTCGTGAACTAAAGGATTTACATTTTTGCCAGTTACTTCATCAACTGTATCCATATGTGATAGGAGACAGAATGGTCTGTCACCTTCAAACTTTTTTGTTGCTGGTAAATATCCATAAACATAGCAGCCGGGTGTAATCTGCACATTTTCCAGACCTAAGGCTTTGAGCTCCTGTTCAAGAACTTTTGCAAAATCCCATTGCTGCGGTGTACTTGGGAAAACTCCTGAGTCTGCAGCTTCTGTATTGCTTTCTGAATAAATCTTTACGAATGAAAGAAATCTATTTAAGAGGTTTGATTTTAGGCGTTTCATATTTTACCTTCTATATATATAGTTTTATTTGTTAATAGATGATTAGTTAGATATTACTAATATTTTTGAATAGGGTCGAGTATATTTTATGGTTTATAGTTTTGAATTTTGCATGTAAAAAAATTGACAGTAACAGAAAGTGACTTTTATAATAGAAGAAAGATAGTCAGCTGCTTAAGGCGCAAATCAAATAAAAAGAGGATAATATGGAAGCTAAAGAGGAATTACTAGATCAAATAACAACAGTATTAAAATCTGAATCAAAACCAGTTAACCCATCTGTAATTACACAAAAACTTGGATGGAATAAAGATAGAATTGATGAAGTATGTGACTTGTTCAAGGTAAAATCATTTATAGATATTGTACGAAAAATTGATGGTATTGAAATAAAAAAAGATGTTCACGGAACAGCATATGTTTCTTTAAATAATAATAGTTCTACTACTGAGGTAAAGATTAGTCCGGTAACTAAAACAAGTGAAATTAACATTCGTGAAAGAATAAATAACCTTCTAAAGCTATTGAATTCCGGGCTTTACGAAAAAGAAGAAGCTATCAGGCTTGCATTGCTTAGTGCGGTTGCCGGTGAGAGCATTTTCTTTCTTGGCCCTCCAGGAACTGCAAAAAGTATGATTAGCTCAAGGATTCATCATGCGTTTAAAGACGGCACAAAGTATTTTGAATATCTTATGAATGAGTTTTCGACACCAGACGAAATATTCGGATCAGTAAAATTAAAGGGTCTTGATGAAGGTATTTATGAAAAGAACACAAGCGGATATCTGCCGGAAGCAAATGTTGCTTTTCTAGACGAAATTTGGAAAAGTGGACCGGCAATTTTAAATACCCTTTTAACCATCATAAATGAAAAGAAATTTCGTAATGGAAATACGATTAATAAAGTACCGCTGCAGATATTGCTGTCAGCATCAAATGAACTTCCAAAAGAAAAAGCTGGACTTGAAGCACTTTATGACAGGTTTATAATCCGCACAATGGTGAACCCTGTTTCAATTGATAACGAAGAAGCATTTTTTAATCTGTGTGAAAAATCAGGGAAAGAACTTGTTGTACCGGAAAATATGAAGAACTCTCTTTTATCAATAGAAGAAGTTAATGGCTGGACTGAAAAGATAGATAAAGTTGTTCTTACCGAGAAAATTAAAAATGTAATAATGGAAATTAAACGCGAACTTGAGGTAAAGAATCAGGAAAAAAATCGCGATGAAAAAGAGAAGTTTTATGTTTCTGACCGCAGATGGAAAAAGATAATTCACCTTCTAAAAACTTCTGCATTCCTTTGTAATCGTAAAGAAGTTGATTTGATGGATATGCAGCTTGTGACATATTGTATATGGAGTACACCAAAACAGCGTGAAGAAGTTCAGTCTATTGTACAAAATATTGTTCAGGAAAACGGGCTTGAGTGTACGACAGCTGTTGATGACATTGAGGAACAGATAAATGTGTTTAAAAAAGATATTGAAGCTACCTGGTATAAGATGAATGAACAGATTACTCATGAGGAACCAGTTGAAAAGAAAATTGGGGGTAATAGAATTTTTTATGAAGTAGAAAGCAATAGTCAAGACATCGCATACATTTCTAAAAATTATTCTGATGAAGATTACTATGCGCGAAATTATAGAAGGCGTTTTTACTATACAAAAGGTGATTCAAATTTCTCAAATCTTAGAACTATAGATTATTATGAAAATATTGATGAAAATTTTATTATGAATAACCGTAATTATTCTTCTCCTTCAATCAAAATAAAAACTAAAACTGTTGTCGACCAAAAAGCAGGCCTTGTAAAAGATACTGTAATTTTCAACAATACAGCTGCATATTCCGCTACAAAAGAAAAGTTTGATTCTCAAAAATATACACCGATTGCTACTTCCATTGAAAAAGAATTGAACTCGTTACAGGAGTTCCGAAATAAAACCGAAAAGCCTTATAGTGAAAATCTTTTTGCCATGCAGTCATTTAAAGAGGTGATAACTTCAAAGATTGAGGAAGAAAAGAAAAAGCTGGAAGATTTAAAAGTGGAATTGGATAAGCAGAAGAAACGTTATGAAAAATAAAATTTCAGACCGCTCTCGTGAGTATTCTAAGGAAGCATTGCAGTGTATCGGGAATATTCAATCGAAATACAAGGTTTGTCCCTTATATGAAAAACTCACGAAAGAAGAAAATGATGCTCTGCTTTTCAATATAATTCAATTAGGAAATGCAGTTGCTGCGACAAAATACAAAAATTTTTCTTTTTATAAAGATGCTGTAAAATATGCCAGAAACAATACGGCTCATTCAACGCAAAATAATCCGGCTGCAGTTAATGGCATTTATAAAAATGTATTCAGCTGGTTAAATTCTGCTAAAAAAGAATTGTCTGAAAATATTGTAAAAGCGTATTCACAAAATAAAGATATTCGCAGGGTAGAAAAATTCGGAACTGCTTTTGAAACAGAAGAAAAAAGAAAAGGCTTTGTAGATACCGTTCAGAGCGCTTATCTTGGTGGAAAATTTCATGAAGAGTTTGATACTACAAAAGAAACAGTCCTTTGTGATGCCGCCATCTCTGCATTAAAGCCGACAGATGACAGACAAAAAGAGTTACTGGTTTTTGCAAAATCACAAAGTTCATTAGAAGAGTCTATTAAAAAAGAAATTGTTGAATGGACAGAGAAAACAAATCAAATTCTGGAAAAAGAAAATCCGTTTGTAGACGAGGCTATTTTCAATGAGAAAATTGCACAGCTTTCACCGCAGAATTTACAGACCGAAATTAATTCACAGATTTCTGCTTACAATGACATTTCCTCAGTAAAAAACTACAGGCCGAACATTGATTTAGATTTCTACAGAAATGCATTTGAAGAAAATATTTCAACGGAAAAGAAAAAGAAAGCAGAAAAACAAATTGCTGAAGAAAATCAAATACTTGAGCGCAACTTAAAGTCAGAAATGCAAAAGGAACTTATTCGGCGTAAAACTGAATGGGAACTTGCACAAATTGAAGAACAGCGAAAAAAGTTTATAAAAGAATTATATGAGAAAATTGAAAAGTTCAGAAAGATTTATGAACGATTGAAGTCATTTGCAAAAAGCTTTGGCCGTCTCTGGAATTTAGCTCAGGGAGAATTTAATGATAATGGTTTTGATATCATAGAAAAATATGCACAGCTTTTAGAGGATGATGAAGGGCTGACTGAACTTGCTCAAATGATTGGACGCCATTGTGAAGAAGAGAAGAAATTTCATAAGGAACTGCGGGCTAAAATTGTTGTTGAAACTGTTTATAATCCTGAGCCTGCATATAAGGGAGAAATTTCTGGTTTACGATTATCTGATTCTTTGTCAGATGCATTACCTGCTGAACTGGCGCTATATAATAATCCTACAACCCGCCAGATATTTAAAATGAAATATGCACAAAAGCAGCTTTTGTCATACTCGTATACCCGAAGTATTGAATATCAAAAGGCACATGAAGAAACAGAAGAAGTTGATGTAGGAGAAACAGTAGAACACAAAGGTCCAATGATTATTTGTGTTGATACTTCAGGTTCTATGCAGGGGACACCGGAAAGAGTTGCAAAGACAATAGCTTTTGCGCTGGCTCAAAAATCTCTTGAAGAAGAAAGAGGCTGTTATCTGATTTCATTTTCTACGGAAATAGAAACAATGGATTTGAGTTCTTTTAACAGTACCGATGGAATATCAAATTTGGTTAAATTTCTTCGAATGAGTTTTGATGGCGGAACAGATGCAAACCCGGCTCTTGAATATTCTGTAAAACTCTTAAACGAAAAAGAATGGAAAAATGCAGATGTTCTGATGATTTCAGATTTTTGCATGGGCTCTTTGGGAGAAGAACTGGAAGAGAAAATAAAAAAACTACAGGAACAAAAAACAAGATTTTTTAGTCTTGCAGTAACAAGTGGTGGTAATGATCAGGTTATAACCGCATTTGATAAAAACTGGATTTATGATACAAACGCAAAAGATTCCGGTGCAAAACTTGTCAGGCAGCTGGAAGAAATGAAATAAATTTAAAACCTTGCTTTTAGTACCATTTAATAGTATCATTAATTTATGAATTCAAAGCAAAAAAAAGTGTACGAAAAAATTTTCAAGAATCCAGTTCTTTCTGATATTGAATGGGCAGAAATTGAAAATCTTTTAAAATCACTTGGAGCGAATATTTCTGAAGGAAATGGTTCCCGGGTTCGTATTGAATTGAATGGAGAAAGGGCTGTATTTCATCGTCCTCATCCAGAACGAGTTACGGATAAAGGTGCTGTAAAATCAATGCGAAGATTTCTAGAAAATACGGGGGTAAAAAATGATGACTTATAAGGGATTTGTTGGAGTTGTAGAATATGACGATGAGGCTCGTGTTTTTTCAGGCGAGGTAATAAATACAAGAACTGTAATTACATTTCAAGGTACAACTGTAGATGAAGTTGAAAATGAATTTCATAATTCTGTAGATGATTATCTTGAATGGTGCAAAGAAGATGGAATAGAACCTGAAAAACCGTATTCAGGAAAATTTAATGTTCGCCTTTCGCCTTTACTTCATAGTCAAGTAGCAGTTGCCGCAAAAAAAGTTGGAATGTCTTTGAATAGTTTCGTAGAAAAATCATTACACGATGAAATAAATTCAATGCAATTAGTTTTTTAAGAAAAAATGAAAAAAAATTACTTATTATCATTTTTAAGTGTTTTTGTTATTCATTGCTTGTTTCTATTATTTTGGATAATTACTACAAAATCAGGCACAGATTTTTTTGTTGTGTATGTAACGCTCTCGGAATTATTAATAGATATATTACTTCCGCTTGGAGTAGTTATATTTCTTTTTATTAAAAACAGGAAAGTAAAATGATTGTATTAAGAACTTTAGCGGGCTGTGTGCATTATTTTTTCTTTTTATTCTTATAAGAACTATGGTTATTCATGATAAGCGATATAAAGAATTTATTGATTTTTGTAGAAAGGAAGGTGATTCTGAAACGCCCACTTTTATTGGTTATAAAGAATTCTATGGCGAAGAATATGGATTAAGAGAATCTTATACTCTTAGTTCGGCTTTAAAAATGTTAGAATCCAAATACGAGAAAACCGGGAAAAAAGAATATTTTGAATATGGTGAATTTATTCGCAAGAATGGATGGAAAAGTATTCTATATATACTGTATATAATTGTAATTTTTATATGTATTAGTATTGCAATTGGATAGCTATAATAAATTTAAGAAAATTACATAATTAAGATTAGTCTGAACTTTTTACATGAACGGCTGGAAGTTAATATGAAAAAGAAACACATAATACTTTTGACAATTATTTTTGCTCTCTGTTTAATTCCTATACCGGCTTTTTATAAAGATGGCGGGACGGTAACATATTCTGCGGTTTTGTATAAAATAATAAAATGGAATCGGCTTGATGGAAAACAGGGTATAGAGTTTCATATCTTTCCAACTAATTTTCATCGGCTTGATTATTATGATAAACAGGGATGATCCTTAAGGCTTATAATGAAAAAAAGAAAAATGGTATTAAAGACTATTTTGATATTCTTCGCAGCTTTTGTAATATTTTTACTTTGTTTTGGCAGGGCAATACCTTCGTATATTTCAAAAGGAAATAATGTTTACCCCGATTCATACTATTTGCAAATGAACAAGGAAATTTTTTACCGGCAGACACTGAATAACTGCGGACCTTATTCTGTAATGGCTGTCATGAATATTTTGCACGATGAAGAAAAGGATCCAGAGCTTCTTGCAAGGCAGATAAAATGGCGTATTTATAAAAATCTTACATTTCCTCAGGGCGTAGTAAATCAATTGCATGAAAACGAAATAAAAACAAAAGAATATGTTTTAAAAGGCAAATCTGAGAAGGAAAAAATCAACTGGATAAAAGAAACTGTTTACCAGAAAAAGCCGATTATCTGTCTTATAAAAGTTCGTCATGTTCTTCATTACGTAACGGTTCTCGGTTATGATAAAAATGGTTTTATGCTTTATGATTCAATGCAGGAAAAAGATCCGGACAATCAGCGTAAAACAATTATTGATAAAGAGTGCACTGAAGGAAACCGGTATTACACTTATGATGAGTTTCTGCAGTTATGGAATGGCGGCGGATATAAACTGTTCTTTAGAAACTGGGCTATAGTTTGTGGTTTATAGAAAAACATATAGCACCAAGTACAAGGCTAACAGCAGATTGTTAGGGAGGATGTTTATGAAAAAACTTATTCCATTATTTGTATGCACTGCATTTTTATTGTGTGGATGCTTTGATGAAAAACTAAATGATGGTGTGATTTTATTTAACTGGAAAAAATACGAACTAACTTTCAGTGATGAATTTGAATCTGCGAAACTTGATACAAAAAACTGGTCATATTGTCCTCAGCAGCAGCGTCAGGATGCAGGCGGATGGTGGAGCAATGAATGCAGCACTTTTGAAAACGGAAACTATGTCATAACCTGTAAATTAAAAAACGAAACTCCGGTAAGCGGAGGAATCAGAAGCCGCGGAAGATTTGAATAGACTTATGGACTTTACAATATACGCTTTAAAGTAGAAAAAGCAGAAGGGCTGTGGTATGCGTTCTGGCTCATGACGGATAAAATGAGTGATTCTACAGTTGGAAACGGTGCAGTTGACGGAGCAGAAATTGATATAATTGAAGTTGTTCCTCATGAAAAAGCTTATTACACAACAATCCACTGGGACGGATATGGTGATAACCTTAAGAGCGCACATCCTGATGGAAAGAGAATAAACAACAGTTTTTACGGAACATATCATGATCTGTGGTTTTTATGGGATAAAGGCGGCTACAAGCTTTATATGGATGGAACCGATAGTACACATCTTGTTTATGATATGCCGGGAAAGGACTATGGCAAAGGAACATGTCAGGTACCGTGTTATTTAAAGATTACTGCTGAATACGGAACATGGGCCGGTTCTATTGTTCCAGAGCAGCTTCCTGCACATTTTTATGTTGATTATGTAAGGGTTTATAAAGAAAAGAAAAAGCATTAACAATTTTTTTTAAAAAATTTGGGTAGTGTACACTACCCAAAGGAATTGAAGAATTCCTTTGGGCGAAGTCTTGTTGCTCTCGCCTTCGCCCAAAATAAAAAGAGTAAACCCTAGGAGATTTTAATTAAGAAAAAATTTATTTATCTAATTGTTATGTCTATTTGCTTAGTACTTAACTTTACAGGCTGTAGTGATTTTTTTGCTAGTCACAATTATAGTGTTGAAAAGGGTATAGTTTCAAATTCAAGATACGAAATTGCATTAAAGCAGGCAAAATCTTATGGAGCTGATATTAATTATGAAAATATTAAATCAATAAGAGATTATTTATATGAAAGTTTAATATATGAAAATAGACTATCAGATCACGAAAAAATAAGTGATGTAGACAATAGTGAAATTCATAGTTTTCTAAAACAACATGGATTTAGCAAAGAAGAAGCAAATTTCGAAATGGAATTTTTAGAAAAAAATGGTAATGATATACTTTTTTTTGAAAATACTAAATCATCATCTTCAAAAGTCTGGATGTATATTGAAAAAGAATAGGTCAGGCTTGGTGGTTGAGAGTGCTGCCTAGATGAACTCAACCACCGCGGAAATCTTTGTTTAACCACCGCAGTTTTTTTTGTGAGATTAACTAGGCCTGTAATTCTTGCTGGAGTTTTGTAACTTCTTCTATCGTAAGACCTTCAAATTCTGCGATTTCTTTAATGGTAAACCTAGTATCTTTCAGCATTCTAAGTGCAGCTTCTCTGGCACGTTTGTTTTCACCCTCAGCATAGGCTTCTTCGGCGTGAACTCTTATATCTGTTTCATAATCGTAATTGGCTACTAACAAATTATTTACCTCCGTGCTATTTCGTTTAAGGTATTCTCTTAAAATATCACACTTGTTTAATACCGTCAAAAGTTTTTCCTTTTGGGGGAACGCAAACCGCTACTTGCGAAGCGTGGTTTTCTTTCCCCCAAACCCCTAATCTTTCCCGCACGCTTTAAATGGTGATGCTATGAGTTTATGGTGATATCAGGTGGTAGCGGGCGTTGCCGCGATTGGACTCAACCACCATGTGAGTTTTTTATGCGGGGTATTCGCCGTTGAAGCAGCCTTCGCAGAATGATGAAGAACCAAGTGCGTTTAGCATGCCTTAAATTTTTTGACAAATAGAAATTAATAAAATAGTATTAATAGAAGGGGGTGAAAAATGGAGTTTATGAATCATCGAAATATAGCATTGGTGGAGAGATTATTATTTTCCATACAGATATGAAATACATTATACAACAGAAAAAAACTTTGATCCTGTAATTGGTGATTATAGTGGAATTTCTGGTGAAATATCAAATTTTAAGGTATTAAATTAATCGAATAAACAAAGGAGAGTTTTATGAAAAGATTATTTTTGTGTGTTGTTCTTGCCCTTACAGTTTTTACAGGTGTTTATGCACAGGAAGCTGCAGATAAGGATCAGGTTGTAATTAAATTTAATGTTCTTGATCCTACTTGGGCACCAAATATTTATGTTTCAAAATATGCAAACTTTATGGGTAAAAAGCTTATTGCAACAGGATCCGGCGAAGTTACTCTGGATAATGCTAATCAGTTTGGTTATATAGGCTTTGGAAAAAATACAGTACAGCCAATAAAATTTGACAGCAAATTTTTAGAGTTTGATGTTGAAAAAGGAAATCCTGGTATGTATAAGCTTGGTGTTGCAGGATCTTATATTGGTGCAATTGCCGGCGGAATTGGACTTGGATTGTTATTTGTATCGATGACTGAAGGTGATACAGATATGCTTGTTAAATCTGGTATTCTTGCCGGTTCCGGACTTAGCGTTATGGCTGGAGGTTTAGTTCTTTCTTATAAATACAAGCCAAGGTTGATTCTTACCAGTAAGTAATTATCTGATGAGTTTATTTTAGTATTTGTGTATACAGATCCTGAAATAAGTTCAGGATGACGGATTTCACTATATGTGGTGGTTTTGATCCCTTCGATTTCGCTCAGGAACCACTCAGGGACTGCGTAAAGTTTTTGCTTTATCAGGTGATTTCGATACGGCGCTGCCTACTCAATCACCGTGTGTGATGAATACAGATTCTGAAATAAATTCAGAATGACGGAGTGGCTTTTGTTCCTGAGGACTTCGTGGCTTCATACTTCATTCAACCACCGCGGGGGTGTGAGTTATTTATGCGGGGTATTCGCCGTTGAAGCAGCCTTGGCAGAATGATGAAGAACCAAGTGCGTTTAGCATGCCTTTTAGTGAGATGAAGGTGAGACTGTCCGCGCCGATTTCCTGGCAGATTTCCTGTACTTCGTGAGCAGAGCTTATGAGTTCGGCTTTTGTCGGGGTGTCAATTCCTAAGTGACACGGAAACTTTACCGGTGGGCTTGATACCCTGAAATGTACTTCTTTTGCTCCGGCGCGGCGGAGTATGTGTACCAGACGGCGGCTTGTGGTTCCACGCACGATTGAGTCGTCAATTACTATTACACGCTTTCCTTCGAGATCAGACTTTATGGCGTTTAGTTTTACAAAGACCATATTTTCCCTTTCCTGCTGGGTAGGGGCAATAAAGGTTCTTCCCGTATATTTATTTTTTACGATTCCCATTACGTAAGGAATTTTCTTTTCGCGCGAGTATCCTAAGGCTGCACCAATTCCGCTGTCAGGGACACCGATTACTACATCGGCTTCAACTGTGTCTTCGCGGGCAAGTTCTGCACCCATTCTTTCGCGGGCCTGCTGTACTGCAATTCCATCGATTACACTGTCCGGACGGGCAAAATATACATACTCAAAGATGCAGGTTTTTTTAGGAGCATGAGGCAATTTGTCGTAGCCTTCTTCGCCAGGTAGAATAGATTTGATTCCTTCTTTAGTGATGATTATGATTTCGCCGGGTGCAATGTCTCTTTCGTAAGTTCCGTTAACTGCATCGATTGCACAGGTTTCGCTTGCCAAGATATAGCCGTTATCAATTTTTCCAAGAACTAAGGGTCTGATTCCGTTTGGATCGCGTACTCCTATGAGTGTGTCTTTTGTCATTATTGTTAAAGCAAAAGAGCCTTTTATTTGCTGAACTGCATTTTTTACTGCCTGTTCAAGACCTGCTTTGTAGTCTCGTGCGATTAGTTTTAGTATTACTTCGGTGTCGCTTGATGAAGAAAATGTTGATCCGTTTAAGGCAAGGCTTTCTTCCAATTCTCCATAATTTGTAAGCTGTCCGTTATGTGCGAGTGCGAGTGTGCCAAGGATAAAATTGTTTACCATTGGCTGTGCGTTTTCTACAGTTTTTCCTCCGGCGGTTGCATAGCGGACATGTCCTACTGCAATGTGGCCTTTTAGGTTTGCAAGTTCCTGCGGATTAAAAACTTCTGAGACAAGCCCCATCTGCTTGTGGATTCTAATTTTTTCTCCGTCGCTTGCTGCAATTCCTGCGCTTTCCTGTCCCCTGTGCTGTAAAGCGTATAATGCAAAGTATGAAAGGTTTGCTGCTTTAGAAGAAACAAGGGGGAGCGTTAGTCGCACGCAAGCGTGCTTTCCGACATTTTGCTGCGCAAAAGTCGCAGGGGGAGGTGAATAGCTAGCGAGACTTTCCTCCCCCAAAAAAATTCCTACGACTCCACACTCGTCGTGCAGCTTGTCTTTTTGTAAAAACTCTTCGCTTAGATTTTCAGTTTCAAACATTAGCACTTCCTGTAAAAAACTCGTCGATTTGTTTAGCACATTCGCGGCCTTCTGTAATTGCCCAGACAACGAGTGACTGACCACGATGCATGTCGCCTGCGGTGAACACTTTGTGAATATTTGTATGGTAGTTATTTTCGCCTGAAGTTGCTACTGTTCCGCGGGGACCCAGCTCTACATTAAATGCGTCTGCTGTATAATTTTCGCAGCCAACGAATCCTGCAGCAACCAAAAGCAAATCTGCCTTCAAATCTTTTTCTGTGCCTGCGCGTTCTACGAGGGTGCGTTTTCCGTCTATGGTTTTAAACTCAACTTCTACAGTTTTTACGCCTGTGATTTTTCCGTTGTCGCTGTAGATTTCCTTGATTGTTGTTTCGTATACGCGAGGGTCATGGCCGTAAACTGCAATTGATTCTTCTGCACCGTAATCGGTTTTGAGAACTTTAGGCCACTGCGGCCACGGATTGTTTGGTGCACGCTCAACCGGAGGACAAGGCATCATTTCGATTTGGGTAACACTTTTTGCTCCCAGGCGGATAGAGGTTCCGGTACAGTCGTTACCAGTGTCACCGCCGCCTACGATGATTACATTTTTACCTGCAACTTTAAGGCCGATTCTTTGCTCGAGGACCTGGTCAATCTGTTCATTTGCAGGAGTGATGTTCATATTTTCTAAAGCTTGTGTTGTGTATACTACAGACTTTGTGACTTCTTTGAGGAAATCAACTGCGAACATTACACCGCCTTCAGCTCCGTTGTGACCCTGTAAGATTTTGTCCATTCCGGCTGCGTTAAGGGCACGGGCTTTTTTTGCACCGCAGCAAAGTGCTACTGCATCGAAGTTTTTAAGGATATAGTCTCTGGAAGTGTTGTTTCCGACGTCTGCATTGAATACGAATTCAACGCCTTCTTCTTTCATTAAATATATTCTGCGTTCAATAATGTTTTTTTCTAGTTTCATATTCGGGATGCCATACATTAAAAGGCCACCGGCTTTATCTTCTCGTTCAAATACTGTTACTGAGTGTCCGCGGTGATTGAGTGTGTCGGCTACGGCAAGTCCTGAAGGTCCAGCTCCGATTACTGCTACTTTTTTTCCGCTTCGCTTTGCAGGAATTTGTGGTTTCATGTATCCGGTAGAAAATGCTTTTTCGATGATGTAGAGTTCGTTGTCGTGAACGGTTACGGCTCCATCGCCACAAACCGGGTTTCCGCAGTTGCAGGCTTTTTCGCAGAGTGCAGGACAAACGCGGCCAGTGAATTCCGGGAAATTTGATGTCATTAAAAGACGCCAGGCAGCCATATCGTACTGGCCCTTGTAAAGTGCGTCGTTCCATTCAGGGATAAGATTGTGAAGAGGGCAGCCTGTTACCATGCCTGAAAGTTTTATGGCAGACTGACACATTGGAACACCACAGTTCATGCAGCGGGCGGCCTGTTCTCTTCTTGCAGTGTCGTCAAGCTTAGGGTGAAATTCCTTAAAGTTTTTGATGCGCTCTAAAGGCGGGATATTTCCATTTTCTGTTCTCTGATAATCTAAAAAACCTGTATTCTTTCCCATATTATCCTTCCTGTTGTGGCAGTTTAAAACAAAAAAAGAGGCCGTAGACAAAACTCCTTTTCACTTGTGGTGAATAAAGAAATTTATCTACGACCTCTTTGTCGCTTTGTAAATACTATAATTTTTTTGTGATGAGGTGTCAAGATGGTGTGAGTTGTTGTTGTGCAGTGGTTGTGTGTGTTGAAAATGGGTCAGGTAATCCTACAATAAAAATATTAAAAAGATTGGCTGAAGGTCTAGGGATGAATTTAAAAATAGAATTCACACCTAAATCTCAGTTTGCAAAGAACTAAGCCTAACATAGATTTGAATAGATTTTGAATTGATATAACTCGCGGGGGATAGTTAAGCATCTGTGCTGGCAGATTCTGAAGCCGTGCTCAGAATGACAGGTTGTTTGGATTTTTTATTTGACTTTGGTGTACCAATTATGATACACTTTTGATATGGAAATACAAAAGAAATTACAGGCAGATTTCTTCATAACAGAACATGGAAATGAACCTGTAAGGGAATTTTTAAAGTCCTTGTCATCCGATGATAAAAAATCAGTTGGAGCTGATATAATGGCTGTAGAAATGTCCTGGCCTATAGGGTATCCAAGAGTTAGAAAAATGGATAATGATTTATGGGAAGTAAGAACATCAATTTCTGATAAAAGAATTTGCAGAATCTTTTTTACAGTAAGTGGGAAAAAGATGATTTTACTTCATGGCATTATAAAAAAGAGTCAGAAGACTCCTTTGGAAGATTTAGAATTAGCAAAAACTAGAAAAAAATTAGTTCTAGGAGGTAAGAAATGAATAACGAATATGTAGGAAGTTCTTTTAGCAGTTTTCTTGAAGAAGAAAATATTGCAGTAGATGTAAAAAATGAAGCTATCAAACGATTAATTTCATATAATCTCCTCGACGAAATGAAAAAACAGAATATAAATAAAACAGAAATGGCAAAAAAAATGAGTACATCAAGAGCAGCGCTAGATAGACTTTTGAATCCATATAATGATTCTGTTACTCTTGCAACTTTAACAAAAGCAGCTAATGTTCTTGGAAAAAAATTAGTCTTACAATTACAATAAAATAAATAAAAAAACCGCTCTACTCAGGGGCGGGGCCTCAAGGGTAGAACGGTTATAAATGGAACTAATGTGGCACTTACTTATTCTTCAGGGAACCAGAGCTTTAAGAGAGCGTCCCAGTTAGAACAGTCGGCACCAAACTTGAGGTCGGTTGCATAGAAGTCAGGATAGTTTCCGGGTACAATTTGATTTGCATCAATCTTTATAGTTTCACCGCAGACATTAAGTCCGTAGTAATTGCTGTAAAGTTCATTTCCTGTCCAGGCGTTTGACCATTTTACTGTTGTGTCATAGGAAGCTTTTTGATATCCGTCTCTCCAGCTTGAAGTGATTGCATTCGAAAGAGCTTGCTTTATATTACCTATATCAATTTGTATATTTAAGGCTGTAAATTCAATTCCAAAATCATAATGAAGATCTATAAGCCAGTCTATTACTGTGTTGCTGGTAAAGACTGTGTAGAGTCCGTCCATAATTGCGCCCATATCATAAAGCCAGGTAAAGGAACCCTGATAATAAATAGGGTCTCCAGGTCTTACAATATAATCGCGGAGATCTTCAAGGAATGTTGTTTCATCAGCTTCTGAAATTTTCTTGTCTTTAAGTTCAAGAAGCTTTCCTGCAAGACTGTTGAACTTTGTCATTACATCATTAAGTTTACTAAGGTTAGCAAAAGTAAGTCCGCAGGCACCAGGGTAAAGAAGAGAGATATCTTTGGCGGTTAAATCTTGTCCGTAATATGTACGGTATTCGCTAAGAATTTTACTCCATTCAGTTGGGCTTAGGGTGTTGGTGTTCTTATATGATTTTACGATTTCATTTCCAACAGTTGTTATGGCAGCACCGGACTTCATGTTTGGAACGAAAGTGTCGTAATCAAGTCCGAAGCCAGGAACAGTGTTTGGAGAAGCAATAAAGTATTCGGCATTGTCTTTATACTGATATGCTTCTTCGATTGTAGAACCAAGACATACATCTTCAATGATAAGTGAAAGTTTGTTTGAGTTTGTAAAGCCTGTGTTGTTTAACACTTCAGAAACTTCTTTTGTTTTCAGGAAGGTTTGATTTCCGCCTGCATCTGTGCCGTTTGTGTCGTCCCAGCACATTGCGCGTCGTGCATAGTTTCCGCCAGGAATAAGTGAGCGTGGTCCGCCTCCGTGGTTAGAGAACTGCAGGATTGTTTTAGTTCCTGTAAAGTGTGCGTTTACCCAGTTGAGGTAGTTTTCGAGCGTTGTCTTAGAACTCATGTCTGCTTCGCCTTCAGAAAGCCAGTCTGCGGTAAAGCTCCAGTCTTTTGTCTGGTCTGAAAGTTCAAGGAGGGTGTCATCTGTGCGGGAATCTGGACCAAGTTCGAGAAGGTGAGTTGTTTCTTTTCCCCACAAAAAAGAGCGCGGATTCTGACTGTCGCCTTTGAAACCGTCCCAAAGTGCAATTATTCTTATGTGATCTGTTGTTGTAAATTTTGAAAGGCCGTATTCTGCTTCGTTCAAGTCCAGGTAAATAGGGTTATTGAGGTTGTTGTCTCCGTCCATGTACATGATTAAAAGCCATTCTGTATTCTGAGGACCAGCTGTTATTGTTTTAGTTGCAGCAACTGACGAACAGCCTTCTTCATCAATTGAATAGAGATTGACTGTGTATTCTGCACCCGGTTCAATATTTTCAAGGACTGCAGAGGTTTCTTTCTGGAAGTCAACAGCTGTAAGAGTTTCGCCAGTTTTTCCGTATTCAAGTCTGTAGCTGAAGTCTGCAAGATTTTTCCAGTTGAGGTAAAATTTTGTATCGTCAAAAAGATACTTTGTAAGTGTAGTTGCTTTTGGTTTGTAAACTGCTTTTAATACAATGTTTTCTGAAATTGTAGTGTTAAAGTCGTAAGGAACACCGTTTAATAACCATGTGGAGCTGTCGAAAGTGTAAAGACTTGAGTATTCATTGGCAACGAGTACATAAGGCGTGTCATTAAAATCAGAAATGTCTGTTCCCTTGTCAAAGTATTTTGAAACAAACTGAGAAGGAGTGGAATTTGACGGCTTAAATTTATTTCCCAAATCAAAGGTGATGGAACATTTTGAACATGCATCACAGGAAATTTCTTTAGTGTAAAGAAGGGTGCTGCCTTTATCGTAAACTTCAACTTTATACTGGTTTACTTTTCCTGCAATAAAGCTTTCATCAGAATAGGTGCTTGTTCCTGTATCTGAATAATCATAAAGACCTGTCTTTTGTTCTATGATTTTTTCATATTCAGAATCTGAAGAAGTTTTTCTAGAAATTGTTACAGGATATTCCTGGTATGCAGAAGTATAAGATGCCCAGCTTAATTTGATTTGCTGAGCTTCAAGTTCGCAGGCAAGGTTTTCCGGTTCACCAAAAGTTTCTGTCTGAACAGTTCGCTTTACTGTGGATTTCAATGCGCCGTCTTTATAACATTCAATGATAAACTGAATCATTCCATAAGCATTAGCTCTTACTTTATACGGAATGTCAAAATGTAAAGGGGTGCCTTCCTGTAAATCAGATGCGTTATATTCTCCAATAACTGTAGGGGATGAATATGAACCTGCATTTCTTTCCTTGATTTTGTAAGAATCATAAAGTGAATAATTCCAGAGAAGATCTGCATAAGAGTATCCGCACTGAATAAGCTTAAGGTCAAGATTGTCTTCTGTGTCTTGAGGAGTTACAGAAATTTCTGAGCCTGTACCAAGATCTTTTCCTTCGCTATCCAGCAGAACGATTTTATAATAGTTTTCTTTATTAGGTGTGTATTCGTAATCAGCATAACTTGAATCGTCATTGTTGCATTCACCGATTAAAGTCCAGTCAGAAGTGCTTTCTGTTTTTCTGTAGATTTTTATTAAAGCAATTTTTGATTTTGATCCCGGCTTTGTAAATTTTATTTCAACAGCTTTTCCGTAAGAATTGTATTTGTTGAATTCACAAACAAGATTGTCTAAAGGACCGCTGTCTTTGGTGTGAATTGAGATGGTTGTATATAGATATTCATAGGCAGAAATATCTTCATATGTAAGGCGGATGTAATAATCTGTGTTGGGCTCAAGGTTTCTTATTGTCCATGGGAGAGAATACTGAGCATAAGTTGGAAGAGAGTTGTAATTGTAGTCGCTGGAGAAATCCTGTGAGGTACTCCATTCGAGTTTTGTATAGTTATAATTGTCTGTCCAGTCCAAGTTGAGTTCACAATAAGACATTCCGATTTTTTCTGCCCTTAAGTTGAGCTTGAACGGTTCGGCTGGCTGGTTCTGGTTACCGAAGTTTTCAAATAAAGGACATCCGCTAAAAATGATTGCTGCGGATAATAAACTAATAAAATAAAGTGAGAGTTTTTTGTTCATTATTTTCTCCTGAGAAATATTGAATAAAAGCTGACAAGATTCGTGCTCGTAAATTCTATAGGTGGTTTAAGATAAATTCAAGCGTTTTTATTTCAGCATCTGTGCTGGCAGATTCTGAAGGCTGGTCCAGAATGACAGGAGGCTGTCACTCTGAACTGGATTCAGGGGATGTATGGGCAGGAGCGATTTTATTCTGCGTTACGAACTATACGGAAGGTTTAGTAATGAATTACTCGAAGACCTTGCTTTATATCTTGACTTTTACTACGCTCAAAAGGTTCTACGCCGTTGCTGTAATCTATAGCATCCTGATATGTATTTGGAGACATTCCTCTATAATCTTCTCCATAAACATCAAAGAACCATTCTGCAATAGAGCTCGACATATCATAAATACCTAAAGCATTTGGCATCTTTTGCATTATTTTATGAATATTAAAATCTTCAAATCCAATATCACTATAAGTATCACTTCCACTATATTCTGTTTGAGTTTCTTGTAAACCATTTCCACCTCGAGCCGCATATTCCCATTCAATTTGAGAAGGAAGACGATAACCATTAGCAGTTGGATTAACATCAATACTTTCATAACCAGGAGAATCTGCTACCCAATTCCATTCTGAATTGTTTTCATCAGGACCGCAATATTTAATAGTTCCATTGATGGTTTGTGTTCCTATTCCATCCCATTCTGCTGGTTTTGTTGATTTCTCTGGTGTATTTCCATCTTTTTTAACA